>Ga0209212_1000092_pt1 | contig 181284 bp, 160 predicted proteins | sample RifGroC2_FD_183996 | JGI IMG/M metagenome (GOLD analysis project Ga0209212, IMG submission 183996) | Groundwater microbial communities from Rifle, Colorado, USA - Groundwater C2 (SPAdes) (version 2) | ecosystem: Environmental > Aquatic > Deep subsurface > Groundwater | place: Rifle, Colorado...
CCCGCGTCGGCAAAAGACAACACGGAGCTGGGCCGGCATTGTCGCCTTGAACTTATGCCGTCCGAGACAAACTCAGGGCTAAGCCTGTAGCGGTTCCTGCAAGCGGTTGGCGGACCCGGGTGCAAATCCCGGCACCTCCACCATTTAAGCCGGATTTCGAAAGAAATCCGGCTTTTATGTTTTATCGCCGCGCCGCCTCCACGGCCCTGATAGCGTCGGAGGCCGCGCTGGTTATGCCGCCGGTATACCCGGACCCTTCCCCTATCGGGTAGAGACCGGGCAGAGTTACCGATTCAAAGTTTTCGCCGCGCTTTATCTTTACGGGCGAGGAAGTCCTCGTTTCCGGCCCCAGCAGCAGGGCGTCGGCCGCCACGAACAGCGGGGAGGCCGCGGCCCATTGGCCAAAAGCGGCGCGCAGCGTTTCACTCACAAAAGCAGGGAAGACGGCGGCCAGGTCCGCGCTCCGCAAGCCCATTTTATACGAGCTGTTATTTAAAACCGCGGAAGGTTTTCCCTCCAGGAAGTCTAGGAGATTCTGCGCCGGAGCCTGCCAGTCGCTGCCGCCTGCCAGAAAGGCCCGGCGTTCTATCGCCCGTCGGAATTCGGCCCCGGCCAGCGGATGGGCCGAGCCGTAATCCGCGGGGCCGCAGGTTACTACGATGGCGGCATTCGAGAACGCCGACGCCCTGGCCGCGTAGCTCATCCCGTTTAGCGCCAGGCCGCCCTCTTCGGAGGAGGCGTTGACCACCTCGCCGCCTGGGCACATGCAGAAGGTGTAAGCGCCGCGGCCCGCCTTGCGGTCGGTGTAATTGAACGAGTAGGTAGCCGCCCCTATGCCGGCAAAGCCGCGGTACTTTTCGCCGTACCTGATAAGGTTGATCTTGTCGGCCGGATGTTCCAGCCGCAATCCCACCGAAACCGGCTTGGCTTCCAGGCTGACGCCCCGCGCATGCAGCATGAGGAAGGTGTCGCGCGCCGAATTGCCGGGCGCGAGGAAGACGCTCGAGGCCGCGTATTCTTCCGAACCGTTTACGACCACCCCCGCGGTGCGGCCGCCGGAGATCAGGATATCCGTCACCCTGGTGCCGTAATGTATTTCCCCGCCGCTAGCGAGAATATAATTACGCACATTTAACACTATCCGGCGCAGCACGTCGGTACCCAGGTGCGGTTTGCTGACATAGCCTATCTCAGCCGGCGCGCCGAACTTGATAAAAGTTTCCAGCACGCGGCTAGCATAGGGGGAATTGTTGATCCGGGAGAAGAGTTTTCCGTCCGAATAGGAGCCGGCGCCGCCTTCCCCGAACTGAATGTTGGACTCGGGGTCGAGGACGCGGGCGCCGATGAACCGCTGCACGTCCAGGTGGCGCTCTTCCAGTTTTTTTCCTCTCTCAAAGATAATGGGTTTCAGCCCGTACGCCAGGAGTTCAAGCGCCGCGAACATCCCTGCCGGGCCGAAACCGACCACCACCGGCCGGGGGCCCGCCGGCGCTGGCGGATAGGCCCGGGCCGGCTTGGGAGCGTAAGCGGGCAGGCTACCTGTGTTCTGGAAACCGGCCGGGACGCGCAACGCCAGGGAAAGCTCATAATAGAACTGCAGCTGGTCTCCAAAAACCGGGACCTTGGATAATACCCTGACAAGCTCCAGTTCCCCGCGGGGGACCTTGAGCCTCAGCGCGGCGGCCTTTAAATACTCTTCGTGCCCGTCGTTCTCCACGGGCACGCGCAGGCCGCTTATAATCAGTTCCATGTTAACCTACGATACAAAATATACCGCCCCCGCTTTTAGTATTATAGCGGGATGAACACGCCGATCAAGTTCATATTATTGAAGCCCCGCAACCCCGACAATATCGGGGCCTGCGCCAGGGCCATGGCCAATTTCGGCCTGGGCGAACTGGCCCTCGTCAGCCCTTTCGGATCCGACTGGGCCGAGGTCATACAACGCTGGAAAGAGGAAGCCTCCGTCGCGGCCATAAATTCGATGGACGTGGTAAACTCCGCGCGCATCTACGACAGCATCCCCGAAGCCGCGGAGGACTGCGACCTGCTGCTGGGCACCTCCTCGCTGCACCAGATAAAACCCGAGAGGGATGTGCTCCTCCTTAAAGACGCCGCCGAGTATATCGCCGCGCGCGGCGTCAAAAAGGCCGGCATCCTTTTCGGCCCCGAAAAGACCGGACTCACCAAAGAAGACCTGTCGCTGTGCAACGCCGTCATAAATATTCCCACCCTCCCCAGGCAGCCGTCCATGAACCTGGGCCAATCCGCGGCCCTGGCCGCTTACGAACTGACCGCGCGCCGCACGGCCGCCACGGCTTTTCCCCGCGCCAAGGCGCCCCAGGCCTCGCCCTACGAGATAAACCGCCTCACCGCCGAGATCTGCGAAAAACTGGAAAAACTCGGCTGCAAGACCGGCTCCTACCAGGCCATGGCCATCAGCCGCGGCCTGCTGGACGCCCGCCTGACGAAGCCCGCCGTGAACATGCTTAAGCTGCTGCTTAAGAAATGAGAAACTATGCCGACGGAAGGGGGGGGGGAAGCACGCAGACTATTTCAGCCGGTCTCCTAAAGAAGGCCGGCTTTTTATTTGGGTATAATTGAAAGGCATGGAAGAAGGACAGGAATCTTTAAGCGACAAGCTCTGGCTCTGGGCCGGCGCGGTCATAGCGCTGGGGGCGCTGGCCATGCCGGTGCTGAACCCGGACCTCTGGTGGCATCTCTCCGCCGGCAAATACATCCTGCACAACCTGCGCCTGCCTGCGGCGGATTTTCTCTCCTGGACCGAGGCCGGCGCGCCGTGGACCGACTTCGAGTGGCTGGCGCAGATAATTTACTACGGCGTTTATGCGCTGGGCGGCAAAGCCGGATTCTTCCTGCTTAAAATGCTGCTGCTGGGCGCCACGCTGCCGGTCTTCCATTCCATACTTAAGCTCAACGGGCTGCGGGGCGCGGCCTTCTTCGCGCTGCCCGTCTGGGGCCTCGCGCTGATGGCCAACGCGGACCTGCGGCCGGAAAATTTCAGCGTGCTGTTCTTCGCGCTGCTGCTGCTTAAACTGGAGACCGCCCGGCTGAAAGGCGGCTGGCGCGCCTCGCCGGGCAACCTGGCCGGCGCTGCGGCCTTCTTCGCGCTCTGGGCCAACCTGCACGCCGGGTTTCCCTACGGCCTGCTGCTGCTCGCCGCTTACTGCGCCGGGAATTTCCTGGAGCGCAGAGCCTGGCCTGCCGCGGCCGAGCCGCCCGGCCTGGTGTCCCCGGTCTTCCTGGCCGCCGCGCTGGCCGGCACCTTGCTGAACCCGTGGGGCTACAAACTCTATGCCATCCTGCTCGCCCATGCCGCCGACGCCGGCGCGTTGTCGCGCTACCTGGCCGAGTGGGCCCCGCCCTCGCTCGCCAATCCCTGGCATTGGCCTTTCATGGCCTTCGTGCTGTCCTCCTTCGGCCTGCTGCTGCTGCGCTTTCTGCGCGAGCGCAGGCTGCCGCCGGCGCATTTCTTCGTGCTGGCCGTGCTCGCCTTCGAGGCCGGGCGGCATACGCGGCACATAGTTTTCTTCTGCATGGCGGCCGCGGTCTTCGCTTTCGACGCGGCGGCCAGGCTCTGGGAGCCGGAACGGCTGCTGCGCCGGGGCCGCGTCCTGCTGGGCCTCGCCGTAGTTTACCTCGCCGTGCTGGTCTGGCCGCGCTACGCCGCCTTCAAGGTGAACTTGGGCGAGGAGGCCGCCGGCGCCGCGGCCTACCTCAAGGTCAACGCGGCTCAGCTGGGCGGCCGCAAGATCTACAACCCGTGGACCTGGGGCGGCTACCTGGGCTGGGCGCTGAACCCGGACTACAAGGTCTTTACCGACGGGCGCTATCTCTTCCACAAATACCTGGTCCCGGTCAGCGCCGCTATGGAGAGCCAGGAGACCTGGGAACAGTTCGCGGCGCAGAACGGCTTCGAGCTGGCGCTGTTCCGGCGGGATTACGCCATGCTGCCCTTCGAGCGCCGCGCCGGCAAATCCTCGCTGACCATCCTGCGCCCGTCTTACCTGCTCTTCATGCCGGAAGAAAAATGGGCGCTGGTCTACTGGGACGCCTTTTCGGTGCTTTTTGCGCGGCGGGGCTCTCCGCTGCCGCGTGAGCTGAAGATAGTCCGGGCCGGGGACCTTGAGAGCGTAAAACTGGACCTCTGCGCCGGCGCCCTGACCCCGAAAGCGGCCGCCGACGAACTGGCCCTCTACTACAAAGCCGCCGCCGGCGCCCGCTCCACCGGCGAGGCGGACGCCTTCCGGGGCTGGCTGGGCGGCTTCCCGGCCGCCTGCCGCCGTTGAAACCCGTCCCATATTTATATTATTGTTATAGGCGTGAATACGTTCAGGCCCAACGCCGCCGCCAGGATCGCCGGCCCCGCCGCCATCCTGGGGGCGGTAGGCTGGTCCCTCTGGCAGTGGCCCGCGCATTTCCTGTGGGTCTACCCGGCCCTCGGCGCGCTGTTCATCTGGTTCGCCTGGGCGGGCGTTAAAGAACTCAAATACATCTTCCTGTTCCTGGCCACGGTAGCCGGGCTGGTATTGCCCGGTATCCTGAACCCTGTCGAGACCCCGTACCAGATGATAGGCGCGGTGGCCGAGGTGGTCTGCCTCTGGCTGCTCTTCTTCGCCCTTTCCAGCTCCGAGACTTCCCGCAGCGCGGCGCGCGCAGCGCTGGCAGCCGAGGAGGCCGCCGCCGAAGAGCGGATAAAGAACCTGGAAGACGAGCTCTCCCGCTACCGCCTGCACCTCGACAGCACGCTGGCCCGCATCCGCGACAAGGGCGCGCTGTCGGCCGCCATGCACGACATGGGCCTGGCTTCAAACCCCGACGAGGTGAAAGCTCGCCTCGAAACCCTGCTGGGCAACTATTTCCCTGGCGCCGCCGTGGAGCTGCGCTCCGGCGCGCCGCGCGACGCCGCCGACAAGTGGGTGGCGGAGCGCAAGATCCCGCTCCTGGTGCGCAACGCCGGGACCGACAGCCGATTCCCCAAGGGCTTCTTCGGCGAGGCCGAGCGCTCCTTCATGGCGCTGCCGCTGCACCTCTTCGGCCGGCTGGTGGGCTTCGTGCGCGCCGCCGCCCCGGAGCCGGACCGCTTCCGGGCCGAGGACCTGCGCGGGGCCGAACTCGCCTGCACGCTGGCCGGCGTCAGCATGGAGAACATCTACCTCTTCGACAAGGTCAACGAGCTGGCCATCCGGGACGCGCTGACCGGCCTCTACACCCACCGCGCCTTCCAGTCGCGGCTCGAGGAAGAGGTGCTGCGCTCGGCGCGCGCCAAGGTGCCCTTCTCGGTGGTGATGTGCGACATAGACCATTTTAAATCCTACAACGACACCTACGGCCACCAGGCCGGCGACTCCGTGCTGCAGGCCGTGGCCGAGGTGGTCTCCGCCGGTATCCGCGAGGTGGACTTCGCGGCCCGCTACGGCGGCGAGGAATTCGCGCTGGTGATAACTGGCGCCGACAAGGCCCAGGCCGCGGCCGCGGCCGAGGGCATACGCCGGGCGCTCGAGGCCAGGTCCTTCAGCTTCGGCGGCAAGCCGTCCAGGGTGACGGCCAGCTTCGGCGTGGCCGAGTTCCCGGCCGAAAGCGCGGCCGCGGGCCAGCTGGTGCGCGCCGCCGACGAGCGGCTCTACCGCGCCAAGCAGGCCGGCCGCAACAGGGTGGTGGCCGCATGACGCCGCGCGAGCTCTGGGTCGCCGCGGCCGCCGCCGCGCCGCTGCTCTCCTATTTTCTCGGGCGCTTCAACCGCTGGGCCGGCGTGGCCGCCGGGGCCGGGCTCTTCCTCCTGGCCTCTTTCATGCTGGCTGGCGACATAGCGGCCGGCGCGCCCTATGCGTCTCTGGCGCTGTGGACCGCCGCCGGGCTGGCCCACTCGGCGCTGCTCAACGGCCGCGCCGGCGCGCCGCCGGACCGGACGCGCCTGGAGCAAGCCCTTGCCCGCGCCGTGGCGCTGGAAAAAGAGCTGGCCGTCATCAAGACCGAGACCACGGTGAATGCCGCCGGAGAAAAGAAATCTTTGGCTGTCTATTCCGCCGTCAAGCTGCTCTCCGAGACGGTGGAACCCCCGGCCGCGGCCAAGCAGCTGGGCCGTCACCTTGCGGATTATTTCGAGACCGAGGACGCCGTCCTCTACATGGCCGGCGGCTCCGCCGGCATGGAACTGTTCGCGCAGGGCGCGCGCGGCGTCTCGCTGCCCGCCCTCTCCGGGCTGCTCGCCGCCGCCGGCGGCCTGCCCGCCGAACCGGCGGTCTTCTCCGGAGTGACGCTCGCCCCGGTGCTGGCCGGCGGCGAGGCCGTGGGCCTGTTGGCCGTGCGCGGCGGCACGCAGGGCCCGGAGTCCGCCGGGCGCTTCGCGGGCGAGATCTCTTTCGCGCTCAAGCGCGTCATGCTGTTCCGCCAGGTGGAGTGGCTGTCGCTCACCGACGGACTCACCGGCCTCTGGCGCCGCGGCGCGCTGGACGAGAAGGTGAAGGAGGAGATCCGCCGGGCCTCCGCCTTCCGCACCACGATGGGCTTCATGATAGCCGACATCGACCATTTCAAGCACCTCAACGACACCTACGGCCACCAGTTCGGCGACGCCGTGCTGCGCCGCGTGGCCGAGCTGCTCAAGAGCGGCGTCTACGAGACCGACTTCGTGGGCCGCTACGGCGGCGAGGAGTTCGGCTTCGTGCTGCCGCGGGCGGAATCCGCCGGCGTGCTGCGCAAGGCCGAGGCCATCCGCGCCCGCATCGAGGCCGAGCCCTTCTCGCAGGGGCTCGAGCAGGTGCGGCTGACGGTCTCCATCGGCATAGCCCATTTCCCGCGCGACGGGCGGACCCCCGAAGAAGTGATAGCCAGGGCCGACGCCGCGCTTTACGCCGCCAAGGAAGGCGGCCGCAACCGCGTGATGGACGCGGGCAACCTGTAACGGAGGAACAATGGAAGAACAAAAAGACCCCGCACCCGCAACGCAGTCCCCGCTCCCGCCGCCCGCCGCGCCCCAGCCGGCGCAGCCAGCGCCTCGCGGCGCCGCGGTCTGGCTCAAGGCCATCGCCGTGCTTTACGCCCTCTCGCTCTTCGCGGCCTTCGCCGTGCTGAGCAGGACAGACGCCGCCAAGAAGGCCCAGCCCAAGGACATGGACATGTCCAAGATAGCCGGGCTCGGCAAGAAGAAGGATTCCGTGGCCGTGATCCCGCTCTACGGCGTCATCTCGCAGGGCGCGTCCTCGCGCTCCTGGGACCGCGGCAGCCAGCAGACGGCCAAACGCATTAAAATGCTGGCCGCCAAAAAAGAGGTCAAGGCCATCGTCCTCGACATCAACTCGCCCGGCGGCTCCGTCGGCGCGGTGCAGGAGATCTACTCCGCCGTTCTGAAGGCCAGGGCCGAGCACAAGAAGCCCTTCATCGCCCGCTTCGGCGAGGTCTCCGCCAGCGGCGGCTACTACGTGGCCGCGGCCTGCGACAAGATAGTGGCGCATCCCGGCACCATCACCGGCTCCATCGGCGTTATCTTCAGCGTGGCCAACGTGGAAGGCCTGATGAAGAAGATCGGCTACAAGAGCGAGTCCATCAAGTCCGGTAAGCACAAGGACATCGGCTCGATGACGCGCGAGATGACCGCCGACGAGCGCAAACTGCTGCAGAGCATGATAGACGATTCCTACGAGCAGTTCGTGGCCGCGGTGGCGCAGGGCCGCAAGATGACCCCCGAGCAGGTCAAGGTGCTGGCCGACGGCCGCATCTACACCGGCCGGCAGGCCAAGGAGAACGGCCTGGTGGACGAGATGGGCGACCTGCAGGACGCCATCGACGCGGCAGGCACGGCCGCGGGGCTCGGCAAGAACCCGCAGGTTCTCTCCGACGGGGACCCGCTGGAGAACTTCTTCTCGCTGCTCGACACCAAGCTCTCGCTCTTCGGCGCGCAGGCCGTGGCCGACGCCGTGAACCCGGCCCCGAGGCTGGAATACCGCTGGAGCGGGCGCTGAGATGAACGCCCTCACCTCCCTCGCCGCCCTGCTCGAGCGGCCTGAAACCCTTACCGCGGAGCCGCGCCCCGCCGGGCTGGGGCGCGCCGCCATGCTGGGCTACGCCGCCGGCACGCTGGGCGCCTTTATCTTTCTGCGCCTTTTCTCCGCCGTGCCCCCGGGCGTGCTGTCCTACCTGGTGGTGCTGACCTTCGTGCTGGCGGCCAACTTCCTGTTCGCCGGGCTGACGCATTTGTTCATGGACCTCACCGGGGCCAGGGGCGCGGCCGGCCGCCTCTTCCTGGCCTTCGGCGTCACGGACTACTTCTTCGCGCTGCTGGTGCCGCTGGCTTTTTTCTCCAAGCTGGGCGCGCCGGGCGCGTTCCTGTCCGTAGTCCTGGTGGTGACGCTGGTGGTCTACGCGCGGGTGCGGCTGGTGCGGCGCGTGACCACCAGCGTCACCAACAAGGCGCTGCTGTCGGTGCTGCTGCCGTACGCCGCGTTCTGCGCCCTGTTCTTCCTGGTCTTCGTCTATAGCATCGCCTGGCTGATCTGGCTGGTGGTGTGACATGTCCAAGGTCCCGCAGGTAAAAGAGTTCGACGGCTACCCGGTGGTCACCTCCGGGAAGATGAAGTATCTGGATACCAAGGCCTCCAGCGAGTACGGCATTCCGTCCGCGGTACTGATGGAGAACGCGGGCCGGGCCGTGGCGCAGGCCGCGCTGGAGTTCGCCGCCGGAGAGCTAAAGAAGCAGCCGGCAGGCCTGAAAGTCGTTATCTGCTGCGGCAAGGGCAATAACGGCGGAGACGGCCTCGCGGCCGCGCGCTTCCTGAAGCAGGCGGGCGCCGAAGTGAAAGTCTTCATCCTGCCGCCCAAAGAGACCGGTTACGGCGAGCTGGTGGTCAAGAACCTCGAGGCCGCCCGCGCCGCCGGGGTGCCGGTGGCCATGACGGAAAAGGGCGACCTGGACGCGCTGCTGGCGGAGTTCGCCGGAGCCGACCTGCTGCTCGACGCGCTGCTCGGCATAAGCGCCGTGGGTAAACCCGTCGGCCCCGTCCACCGCGTCATACAGCTGATGAACAAGAGCGCCCGGCCCATAATAGCTGTGGACATACCTTCGGGCCTGAGCCCGGACACCGGCCACCACAGCGGCGTCTACATCATGGCCAGGCTGACGCTGACGCTCGGCTTCTCCAAGAGCGGCCTGATGGCCGCGCACGCGCAGAAAAACACCGGCGTCATCCGGGTGCTGCCCATCGGCTACCCGCAGGCGCTGATAGACGAGGCGCGCGGCTAAGGCCCGCCCCTCTTTTTTGCACCGACTTCTACTTAAAGCACCAGGAGCCCTATGCGTCCCTTCAACGACAGTGTGATCTACTTCGCGGTGGTGGACAGGTTCCACAACGGCCACGCGGGCAACGACGCCGGCTGCAACCCGGACTCGTGCGACCCTACCCATACCGACTGGTTCAAGTACTGGGGCGGCGACCTGAGCGGCGTAGCGCAGAAGCTGGACTACCTCAAGGAGCTGGGCTGCTCGGCGCTGTGGCTGACGCCCATCTTCGACCAGATCGACGGGCTGGTGGACGTGGAAGGGCGCGGCATGGCCGGCTACCACGGCTACTGGGCCAAGGATTTCAAGCGGCTCGACGAGCACCTCGCCGGCTCCCACGAGGACGTGCGCGTGTTCGCCTCCGAGAATACGGTGGTGGACCGCCTGGTGCGCTCCATGCGGGACCTGGATATGAAGCTGGTGCTCGACATCGTCTGCAACCATTCCAGCCCCTCGCAGCGCGTGGACACCGGCGGCCGCCCGACCAAGGGCGAGATCTACGACGACGGCAAGCTGCTCACCTCCTACGACGACGACAAGCTGGGCTGGTACCACCGCAACGGCGGCGTGCACGACTGGAACAACAAGGGGCAGGTGGAGACCGCGGAGCTCGCGGGCCTGGCCGATTTCAACGAGTCCAAGATCGGCTACCGCAACTATATCAAGGACGCGATGCGCCTGTGGCTGGACAAGGGCGTGGACGCCTTCCGCGTGGACACGGTCAAGCACATGCCGCAGTGGTTCTGGCAGGAGTTCGTTTCCGACATGGTCTTCCACAAGCCGGACCTGTTCATCTTCGGCGAGTGGTTCCAGGGCGGCTGCTACGACGGGCTGTCGGTGAACTTCGCCAACAAGAGCGGCATGGGCATGCTGGACTTCGCCCTGCAGCGCGGGCTGGAGGAGTGCCTGGCCAAGAATAACGGGCAGGGCTTCGAGCTGGTGGAGAACGTTTTCAAGCAGGACCATTTGTTCGACGACTGCCGCCACCTCGTGACCTTCATAGACAACCACGACATGCCGCGCTTCATGTCGGCCGGCGCGAGCGAGCGCCGGGTGGACATGGCGCTCGCGCTGATCCTGACCTGCCGGGGCACGCCGTGCATTTACTACGGCACCGAACAGTACCTGCACAACGACACCAACGGCGGGGCGGACCCCTACAACAGGCCGATGATGGAGAAATGGGATACCGCTACGCCCGCCTTCAGACTGGTAAAGCGCCTCGCGGCCCTGCGCCGCGAGAACCCGGCCATACAGCGCGGCAGCCACCGGCAGAAATACCTGTCGCCCGACGCTTACGCCTATACCCGCGTCTACCGCGGCAGCTGCTGCCTGACTGTGTTCAACCGCGGCCCCGAGACCCGGCTGACCCTGGAGAAGATAGAGCTGCCCGACGGCATCTACAAGGACCTGCTGTCCGACCGCGCCGTCACCGTCAGGGACGGGCGCATAGAGAACCTGGCTATGGGCCGGGACTCGGTCTTCGTCGCGGCCTACCGCGCGCCCGTCCGCGAGAAGGGCGCCATGGAGATCACCTTCGTGCTCAACGGCTTCCGGACCGAATACGGGCAGCATGTCAAAGTCATCGGCAACTGTCCCGAGCTGGGCGGCTGGGACCTGGAGAAGGGCTTCAGGCTGGAATACATCAACGAGAATATGTGGCTGGGCAATATCGCCATGCCGGAGAGCGCCGGCAAGCCGATAGTCTACAAGTTCGTGGTCGAGAAGGACGGCGACGGCGTGCTCTACGAGAACCGCCCCGCTCATTCACGCCTGCTGCCCGGAGAGGGCTTCATGGAGCTGCAGCACCGCTGGGCTTAGCCGCGCCGGCCATGCATGGAACCTGGAACCGCCCATAAGCTCTGGCGCCTGCGCTGGGCCGCGTTGTTCCTGGGCGCTTTCGCGCTGCGCGCGGCGTTCCTGCTGCAATGGTTCGACCTGCCCTATCTTGGCGCGCTCAGCGCCGACGCCTGGGCCTACGACCGCTGGGCCCTGGAGATAGCGGGCGGCGCGCTGGTCCGGGACACAGCGTTCTACCAGTCGCCTTTTTACCCCTACCTGCTGGCCGCTTTCTATAAAGTCTTCGGCCATACCTCCGCGCCGCTGTTGTGGCTGCAGGCTTTGGCCGACGCCGGCACCTGCCTGCTGGTCATGCGCCTGGGCGAGCGGGCCTTCGGCGAGCGGGCGGGGCTGTGGGCCGGTCTGCTGTGCGCGCTGTACCGGCCTTTCATCTTCAGCGCAGCCGTCCCGGGCAAGGAGACCCTCGCTGTTTTCTCCGCGGCCCTTTTCGCCCTGCTCGCGCTGCGGGCGGGGGAGGGTGGCGGCCGGCGGGCTTACTTCCTCTGCGGCCTCGCCGGCGGCTGGGCCGCGCTGCTGCGCACCAATATCCTGCTGCTGCTGCCTGCGCTGCTGCTCTGGGCCTGGCAGCGCGAAGCCTTCAGGCGGGTACTGAAGAACGCCGCCCTGCCCCTGCTGCTCGGCGCCGCGCTGCCTATACTGCCGGCGACGCTGCATAATTTCGCGGCCAGCCGCGACTTCGTGCCGGTGAATTACAACGGCGGCTTCACTTTCTATCTAGGCAACGCCCCGGAGGCCACGGGGACCGGCATCTACCCGCCCGGCTTCAGCTCCAACCCGTTGCTGGAGGAGACCCAGCCGGCGCAGCTGGCCGAAGGTGCTCTCGGCCGCCGGCTGAAGCCCTCAGAAATTTCCTCTTTCTGGTTCCGCAAAGGACTCGCATTTATAGCGGAAAATCCGGGAGCCTGGGCGAAGCTGACCGCCGCCAAATTCTTTTTCTTCTGGAACCGCTACGAGATCCCTGATAATTACGACCTGCAGTTCATAGCCGGGAACTTCCCGACCGTGCTGGGCTGGCCGCTGGTTTCTTTCGCGCTGGTTGGCTGCCTGGGGGCGGGCGGCCTGTTGCTGGTCCGCAGGAAGGAGGCTTCCGGCCTGCTGCTGTTCCTGTTCGCGGGGTATTTGCTGTCGGTGCTGCCGTTCTGGGTGACCGACCGCTACCGCCTGCCGGCCCTGCCGCTGCTGCTGGCGCTCGCGGGGGGGCTGGCCGCGGCGCTGGCCGCCCGGGACCGGCGCGCCCTGCGGGCGCTGTGGGCCCTGCCGCTGCTGGTCATCTGCCTGCTGCCGCCGCCTTTCAACCTGCGCCTCGCCGAGGGCGCCGGCTGGGCGCAGCTGGTCACGGTCTACGCCGAGACCGGCCGCGGTACGGAGGCGCTGGCGGCCCTGGAAAAGGCGGCCGCCGCCGACCCGGCTTCCGTTTTCCCCGAAGTGGTCCTGGCCGCCTCCGTCAGCCTGGAAAGGGCAGGACAAAAAGAAGAAGCCGCCGCCCTGCTGGCGGCGGCCTCGCGGCTGCTTAAATAGTTATTTTTTCAAGAGCGGCGACAGCTTGGCGGCGAGCTCGGCTAAATGCTCGCGCAGGCGGGGCTGCTTCTTGAGCATCAGCGGCAGCAGGGTCTTGCGTATCCAGTTGCGGGTGTAGTGCTCGTCCTCGTTGGTGTGGTCCTTGCGCGACTTAAGGGCGTTAGCTTTCAGATACTCTTCTATCTCCCTCCGTGAAACGGCCAGCAGCGGCCTAATAAGTTCTACCTTCAGCTTTCCCTTCCTGCACAGCTCCCGCCGCTCCGGTATGCCCAGGAGCCCCTTGGGCTCGGTGCCGCGCAGCAGATTCAGCAGCATCGTCTCGGCGTGGTCGTCGGCGTGGTGCGCGGTGGCCACCAGGGCGCAGCGGCGCTTCAGGGCGGTTTTGGACAGCAGGCGGTAGCGGGCGTCGCGGGCCGCGTGCTCCACGCTCTTGCCGTGCGCCTTCGCCAGTTTTTTGACGTCCGCTGAGAGGATGGAGGTTTCCAGCCCGTACTCAGCGCCCAGCCGCTTCACGAAGGCGGCGTCGGCGTCGGCGAGGCGGCCGCGCAGCTTATGATTGATGTGGCAGAGGGAGAGCTTCAGCCGGTGCTTGCGCGCCTGCCCGGAGAAAAAATCCAGCATGACCACGGAATCGGGCCCGCCGGAGACGGCAAGCAGGATGGAGTCGCCGTCACGGAACAGACGCCGACGACGCGCGTTTTCGTAAACGCGGTTCCAGAAGTTCAGGGTCACCGCCCGCCTCGAGGTCATAACGAGATTATAGCAAAGGCCGGCCGCGCCGATTTTACAAGGAATTTACCGCAACGGGGGCCCCGCTGTTATAAAATATAGGCACATACTATGAACGAGAAGATCCTGGTGGTAGAGGACGAGCGGGACATAGCCCGGATGATAGAGTACAACCTCAAGAAAGAGGGGTACCGCACCGTGCTCGTCCACGACGGTTCCTTCGCGGCCCTGACGGCCGCCAAAGAAAAGCCGGCGCTGATCCTGCTGGACCTGATGCTACCCGGCCTCGACGGCCTGGAGGTCTGCCGCCGCCTGAAGGCCGACGCCAAGACCTCCGCTATCCCGATAATAATGCTGACCGCCAAGGGCGAGGAGTCGGACAAGGTGCTCGGCCTCGGCCTGGGCGCCGACGATTACGTGACCAAGCCTTTCGGCCTCAAGGAATTGATGGCCCGGGTGCAGGCCGTCCTGCGCCGCGCCTCCGTAAAGGCTGCCGCCGCCGGGCCGGAGAAGCTCAAGGCCGGGGCGCTGGAGCTCGACGCCGCCAAGGTGGAAGTGCGCCTGAAGGGCGCGCCGCTGGAGCTGACTTCCAAGGAATTCGAGCTGCTGAAGGCCCTGATGGCCTGCGGCGACCGCGTGCTGAAGCGCGAGGAGCTGCTGGAGAAGGCCTGGGGCATGGACTCTTCCCTCGAGGTGGAGACGCGCACGGTGGACGTGCATATCGGCACGCTGCGCAAGAAACTCGGCAAGGAAGGCCGGCGCATAGTCACCGTCAAGAACTACGGCTACCGCTTCGACGCCGAATGAAACTCTTTTCCACTCTTAAATTCCGGCTCCTCTCTTCCTACGTGCTGGTGGTGCTGTTCTCTCTGGCCGTGACCGGGTTTTTTCTCGACCGGTCGCTGGAGCGCAGGGCGCTCGAGGACCTGCGCTCGTCCATGGCGGCCCAGGCCCGCCTTATCGCGGCCCAGCTGGACCCCGCCCTGCTGCTCAAAGAGGATGCCGCGCGCACCGACGCGCTGGTGAAAAAGATCTCCCGCAGCGCGGCTTCCCGGGTCACGGTCATAGCCGCTTCGGGCAAAGTGCTGGGCGATTCCGGCCTGCCGTTCGCCGAGGTGCTCAAGATGGGCAACCACCTGGACCGGCGCGAAGTGAAGGCGGCCGCCTCCAGCGAGAGCGGCTCGGTAACCCGGCTCTCGGTCACGCTCAGGGAGGAACTGCTCTACCTCGCCGTGCCGGTCAGGCAGGGCGGGGCCACGGCCGGGTTCGTGCGGCTGGCCATGCCCTACCGGGGCGTGGCCGCGATGCTTTCCGAAGTGCGCCGGGGCGTGGCCTTCAGCTTCGCCCTCTCCGCGCTGTTCGCCCTCGCCGTCGGCTGGTTCGTGGTGCTGCTCTTCTCGCGGCAGTTCGGAGAGATAGTAGCGGGCTCAAAGCGCTTCGCCGCCGGGGAGTTCGACTACCGCATCCCGCCGAGCTCCTCCGGGGAGCTGGGCAAGCTTTCGGATACCCTCAACTACATGGCCTGGGAGATAGGCGCCCGGGTGCGCGACGCCGGCCTGCGCCGCCTGGAGCTGGAGGCGGCCTTCCGCGATATGTCCGAGGCGCTGCTGGTGACGGACGGCGCAGGCGTCATCACCATGATAAACCCCCGCGCGCGCCAGCTGATGGGCGTGAAAGGCTTCGACCCCGTGGGCATGCGCCTCTCCGGGATGCCGGCCGGCCCCGAGCTTTCCTCCGCCGCCATAAAGGCCCTCTCCAGCGGCCGCCCGGTCTCCTTCGAGTTCGAGCCGGCCTCGGCGGCGGGTACGACGCTGGGCGTCAGCGCGGCGCCCATACTGGAGAACGCGCTTGTGCGCGGCTGCGTGCTGGTGGCGCGCGACATTACCGGCCCGCGCAAACTGGAGAAACTGCGCAAGGAATTCGTGGCCAACGTGTCCCACGAGCTTAAAACTCCTCTGACGGCCATAAAAGGCAACGCCGAGACGCTCCTGGGCGGCGCCCTCGACGACAAAGAGCACGGCCCCGGCTTCGTTAAAAGCATCTACGACCAGTCGGTGCGGCTGGAGAACCTGGTGGCGGACCTGCTGAAGATCTCATACGCCGAGTCAGGCAAGGACAGGCTGGAGAAAGGCGACGTGGAACTTTTCTCGCTGGCGCAGGAGGCCGTAAAGGCCACGGCCGCCGCGGCCGGCGCCAAGAACGTGACGGTGCGCAATCTGGTCCCGGCGGGTCTGGCCGCCGCCGCAGACAAGGATAAGCTTTCGCAGGTGCTGATAAACCTCCTCGACAACGCCGCCAAGTACAACCGCGAGGGCGGCGAAATAAAGATCTCCGCCGCGCAGGAGCCCGGCGCCGTGAAGATAGTGGTGGAGGACAACGGCCCCGGCATACCGGCCGCCCACCTGCCGCATATCTTCGAGCGCTTCTATCGCGTGGACAAGGCCCGCTCGCGGGAACTGGGCGGCACGGGCCTGGGGCTTTCCATCGTCAAGCACCTTGTAGAGCTGCACGGCGGCTCGGTCGGCGTGGACAGCGCCGAGGGCCGCGGCTCCGCTTTCTGGTTCACCCTCCCGGCAGCGTAATTTCCCTATATCTCCAGCTTCGCCGGGTAGCGTGCGGTGAAGGTGGTGCCCGATCCGTCCGTGGCGAACGAGACTGAGCCTTTCAGGTATTTATCGGTCAGCAGCCGGATGCTGTAGGTGCCGAGCCCGCGGCCGGCACCTTTGGTGGAGAAGGAACGCTGGAAGACCTGCAGGCGGACCGACTCGGACATCCTGCCCGGGTTGTGCACTTCCAGCACGGCACCGCCGGCGACCCTGCGGCAGGACATGGTCACTACGGCACCTCTTTGTTCGGCCTCGAGGGCGTTCTTGAGCAGATTGCCCGCGACCCGCGAAAGCAGGGTCCGGTCGCTGATAATGTGAATCTCCTCGGCCGGTCCGCGCACCTCTATCTCCACGCCCCTCGCCCCGGCGGCCGCGCTGAAGGTCCCGGCTACGTTCTTCAGCAGGGCCAGCAGGCCGAACCGGGAGAGGTTCAGCGTCAATTCTCCCCTTTCCGCGGCGTAAAGGTCGCGCTGGGACAGGATCTGGTCCACCAGGGTGTCAGAGGCTCGGGCCGCGGCGGAAATGTAGGACGGAAGCTGATGGTGAGGGACTTCCGGCATGAGCTGCAGGATGCCCTGGACCCCGGCGGCCGTGTTGACCACGTCGTGAAAGAATATCTTTTCCAGCGCCTCGCGCCGCTTCTCGGCGCTGATGTCCTGGAAAGCAGCGAGCAGGTACTCCCTGTCCCGCAGGACTAAAGGCCGGGTCCGCACGCGCAGGTCCAGGTCGTCGCCGATCTCGGCGGCGCTGATGCGGCATTCGTTCACGGCCTTGCCGCCGGAAAGCGCGGAAGCCAGGGCGTTGGCCGCGCCGCACTTACGGCAGGACTCCGTGGTGCCGCAGCCGCCAGGGCGCTCGCAGGCGTGCCGGCAGCCGAACAGGTCCCCGACCCTTTTGCCTACCACATCCCCCAGCCCTTCCAGCCGCAGGAAATCCGTAAGCGCCTTGTTGGCGTAGACCACCTGACGCTGCTTGTTCAGTACTACCGCCAGGCTCAGCATGGCGTCCAGCGTGCCCGTTACTACGGGGTCCGCGGCCAGCAGCTCGTGCTGGGCCGTCACTTCCTCCGGCGGTGCTTTTTCCGCCGGCAGGTATTGCGTCTCTAGCGCTGCAATGTGTTCCTGGTCCATGTCTTGAATATAGAATACCCGGGCTCGCGGCGAAATGACCCAATGGAGCAAACAATAAGCCCGTTTCCCGGCAAACCTTTTCCTTACCGGCATTTTACCCGCTCTTTAAGCCGCTTTGACGCGTCTTTCCTAAACTATAGGTATGAAATTCACCAAACTCATGCTCGCGGTTCTGTTCCTTGCGGCGGCCTCGCCCGCCCGCGCCGGCGAACTGGATATGCTCCTCGACCGGCTTGTGGAGAAGAACGTGATAGACCCCGGCGAAGCGCAGGAGATACGCGTCGGCACGCAGGAAGAGCTGAAGAAGGAGATCTCCCAGCAGCGCCACGCCACGCTGCCGATGTGGCTGCAGACCATGAAGCTGCGCGGCGACGTGCGCCTGCGCTACCAGTTCAACGACAACGCCAACAAGGCGCTCACGCAGCACCGCGGCCGCTTCCGCCTGCGCTTCTTCATGGACGCCAAGATCAACGAGAAGGTATACACCGGTTTCGGTTTCGCCAGCGGCTCCAGCGCCGACCCGCGCTCCACCAACCAGACCTTCGGCGACAACTACGGCAAGAAAAGCCTGTGGATAGATTATGTCTTCGCCGAATACAACGCGGGCGACAAACTGGCCATCACGGCCGGCCGCACCAAGAACCCGCTGTGGCTGACCAGCGACATGTTGTGGGACACGGACGTGAACATGGAGGGCTTGAGCGCCCGCGTCGCCCTGCCGGTGAACTACAACTGGGACATTACCGCCAACGCCGGCTTCATGGCCCTGGCCGAATCCGCCTCGGACCCCAAGGACCCTTACATGCTGTACGCCCAGCCGGCGGTGACCTGGCGGGACAACGACGGGATCTTCGACCTGAAGGCGGGCGCCGCCGTGTACACCTTCAATAACCTGGATAACTCCTCGGAGCTCTCTCACAGGCCCTCCGTCGCGGACGGCTACCAGAAGGCCAATACGCTGGTCAGGAACGAATATAAGTATAACTACGACGCCGTGAGCCCCGAGCTGGAGCTGAACGCCAATATCCTCGACCCCGTGAGTCTGCCGTTCGCGACCTCGCTGCTCGGCTGCAACGTGACCTACGCCGGTCTGTTCGGCAGCTACATAAAGGCGCTGGACCACGGCCGCAAGAGCGAGGGATGGATAGCCGGCTTCAAGGTAGGCCAGCGCAAAGTGGAGGACGCCGGGCAGTGGCAGCTGCGCTACAGCCTGCGCCGCCTGGAGGCCGACGCCTGGCTGGACAGCTACCCGGACTCCGACTTCTTCGGCGGCTCAACCAACGTGAAGGGCCATGAAGCGGTGCTGACCCTGGGCCTGCTGCGCGACTTTGCGGTGGACCTGGACTACTACCAGTCGCAGCCTATAGCAGGGGGCCTCAAGAAAGAAAAGCTGTTCCAGGCGGACGTAAACCTAAAGTTCTGATTCAAAGACAGGAGAAACTAAAATGAAAAAACTGATACTGACCCTGATGGCGCTCGGCCTGGCCGGCACGGCCTCCGCCGAGAAGATAGTGTTCGAAGGCTCCACGACCGTGCTGCCGATAGCGCAGCGCGCGGCCGAAGTCTTCATGAAAACCAACCCCGGCGCGGACATCTCCGTGCGCGGCGGCGGCTCCGGCGTGGGCATAGCCTCCATCATAGACGGTACCTGCGACATCGCCGACGCTTCCCGCGCCATCAAGCCCGCGGAACTAGAGAAGGCCGCCAAGAAAGGCCGCGATCTCAAGGCCCACATCATAGCGATGGACGGCATCTCGCATATCGTGCATCCGTCCAACAGCATGGCCGGCCTGACCCGCGAGCAGATAAAGCAGATCTACACCACCCGCGTGAAGAACTGGAAGGAAATTGGAGGGCCAGACCTGAAGATCGTGGTCATCTCGCGCGACAGCGCCAGCGGCACTTTCGAGGCCTTCAGCGAGCTGGTGCTCAATAAGAAAAAGGTGCGCCCCGACGCCATCATGCAAGCCTCCAACCAGGGCATAGCCTCCATCGTGGCCCGCACCCCCGGCGCCATCGGCTACGTGGGCCTTGGCTACGTGACAGACTCGGTGAAGGCCATCGCCGTGGACGGCGTGGCGCCCAGCAAGGAGAGCGTGCTGCGCAATAAGTACCTTATCAGCCGGCCGCTGTTCATGTACACCAACGGCGCGCCCCAGGGCATGGTGAAGAAGTTCATAGACTTCCTGAAAGGCCCCGAGGGCCAGAAGCTCGTCAACGAGGAAGGCTTCGTCGGGCTGAAGTAGTCAAGCCGCTTGCGGCGCGAAAGGCCGGCCCGCGCCGGCCTTTCTCCTTGCCTCGGCATATTTTGTAAACTGACGAGGATGTCCCCGGCCGAGAAAAAACGCAATAAATTGCTGAAACCGTCGCAGGCGATCCATGCCCTGCACCCCCAGGTCCCGCGCAACGAGGTCATGCACGCGCTCAGGGAGCGCGTGAAGGAACTGACGGCGCTGCATTCCACCGTCTGCGTGCTGCAGGACGACAGGCTGTCCACCCGCGACGTGCTGGAGCGCATAGTACGGCTGATCCCGCCGGCCTGGCAGTACCCGGAGATAACCGCCGGCCGCGTGCTGCTGGGTGACTGTGAAAGCCGCACCCCGAATTTCCGGCGCACGCGCTGGCTGCAGGCCTGCGAGTTCCGCATTAACCCGGCGCTGGCCGGGCGCATAGAGGTGTACTACCTGAAGAAAATGCCGCCAGAGGCCGAAGGCCCGTTCCTGGCGGAAGAGCGCAACCTGATAAATTCACTGGCCGACATGCTGCGGGTCTATTTCGAGCGCCGGCTGGCCTCAAAGGCCCTGCTGGACGCGCACAACGACCTGGAGCGGCGCGTGAAAGAGCGTACGGCGGAGCTCGAGAAGCTCAACGCCGCGCTGAAGTCCGAGGTGCGGGAGAGGGAACTGCGCCAGAAAGAGATCCTCACTTACCAGGAGAAGCTGCGCGGCCTCTCCGCCGAGCTGATACTTACCGAGGAGCGCGAGCGCCGCGAGATAGCCACCGACCTGCACGACGTGATAGGTCAGACCCTGGCCATGGCCAAGATGAAAGCCGGTGCCATGCGCGGCCACTGCGCCGGCGAGACCGGGAAGGACCTGAAGAGCCTCTACGGTTTCATAGACGAGGCCATACTGGCCACGCGCAGCCTCACCTTCCAGCTGGCGTCGCCCATCCTTTACGAGCTCGGCCTGGAAAGCGCGCTGGAGCGCCTGGCGGAGGATATGCGCAAGCGCTACGGCCTGCGCGTGGACTTCAGGGGGGACGGGGGGAATCAGGCGCTGCCTACCGAGACCAGCGTGATGATCTTCAAGGCCGTGCGCGAACTGCTGATGAACGCGGTGAAGCACGCCAAGGCCTCCGAAGTAAAGGTGCGGGTGCGCAGCGCCGCCGGCAAGATAGCCGTAACGGTGCGGGACAACGGCCGGGGCTTCGCCGCCGCGGCCGCCGCCGGTTATGGCAGCGACCGAAGGGGTTTCGGCCTGTTCTCGATACGGGAGAAGGTCTCGCACCTGGGCGGGGCGTTCCGGCTGAATACCCGGCCCGGCGCGGGGACCCTGGCCGTGATCACTGCCCCGCTCGGTAAAGGCAAAAAACATGGAAAAGAAAATCCTCATCTGCGACGACCATAAGATCTTCCGCGAGGGCCTGCGCGCGCTGCTGGAAAAGCAGCCCGGCGTAAAGGTGGTGGGGGGCGCGCGCGACGGCCTGGAAGCCGTGAAACTGGCCCGCGAACTTTCCCCGGACATCGTCATAATGGACATCTCCATGCCGGGCTTGAACGGCATAGAGGCCGCGCGCAAACTGGCGAAGGTGAAGAAGTCCGCCCGCGTGATAGCGCTTTCCATGCACAACGACCGCAAGTACGTCACAGAGATCATCAAGGCCGGCGCGCGCGCCTACCTGCTCAAGGACTCCGCCTTCGAGGAGCTGATGGACGCCATCAAGGCCGTCAGCTGCGGCCGCTTTTTCCTGAGCGCCGGCATTACAAACATCGTGCTGGACGATTATATAAAAGGCCCGTCGCGCGACCCGCGCAGCGCGTTTACCCTGCTCTCGGCCCGCGAGCGAGAGGTGCTGCAGCTGCTGGCCGAAGGCCTGCGCACCAAAGAGATCTCGCAGAAGCTCGCGCTCAGCGTGAAGACCGTGGAGACCCACCGCAAGAAGATCATGGAGAAGCTCGGCATCGGCAGCATAGCCGGTCTTACGCGCTACGCAGTAAAAGAAGGCCTGATAACCCTGTAGGGTTTTTCCACCGGCCTTCTAGGGGAATCCCCGATACCTGTCTCCTCCGCCAATCCCTATAATTGGTTATAGCGCGGCCGTCAGCGCGCAACCATTACGGAGGGATACTATGTTCGATACCGGAAATACCGGGTTCATGCTCGTGTCGACCAGCCTCGTCATGCTCATGACCCCCGGCCTCGCCTTCTTCTACGGCGGCCTCGTCGGCCGCAAGAGCGTGCTGGCCATCATGATGCAGAGTTTCGTTTCGCTGGGCGTCACCACGGTACTGTGGTACGCTTTCGGCTACTCGCTGTGCTTTTCGGGCGGGGAGGGCGCTATCATCGGCAACCTCGACATGGCCTTCCTGCGCGGTGTGGACCTTAATACGGTCTTCGCGGGTTCCAGCAGCATACCGCTGCTGGTGTTCTTCGCCTACCAGATGATGTTCGCCCAGATCACCCCGGCGCTCATCACCGGCGCGTTCACCAATCGCATCAACTTCAAGGCCTACCTGGTCTTCCTGGTGCTCTGGCTGATCTGCGTGTACTTCCCGCTCGTGCACATGGTGTGGGGCGGCGGCGCCCTGGCCAAGTGGGGCGTGCTGGACTTCGCGGGCGGCATAGTGGTGCACGCCACGGCCGGTTTCGCGGCGCTGGCCTCCGTCTTCTTCGTAGGCAAGCGCAAAGTGACCGACGCGCCGCACAGCATACCGCTGGTGGCGCTGGGCACTGGCCTCCTGTGGTTCGGGTGGTACGGCTTCAACGCCGGCTCCGAACTTAAAGTGGACGCGGTCACGGTGCTCGCCTTCGTAAATACCGACATCGCGGCCTCTTTCGCGGCCGTCACCTGGCTGGCCGTCTCCTGGTTCTTCGAGGGCAAGCCCAAGTTCCTGGGGCTGCTGACCGGCTCCATAGCGGGCCTGGCCACCATCACCCCGGGGGCCGGTTTCGTCACCACCAAGGCGGCGGTGTTCATCGGTATCATGGCCAGCCTGGTCTGCTACCTGGCCGTCCATCTTAAGAACAAGCTGGGCTGGGACGACGCGCTGGACGTGTGGGGCGTGCACGGCGTGGGCGGCGTGCTGGGCGTGATCCTGCTCGGCGTGTTCGGCACCACGGCGGTAAACGCCGCGGGCGCCAACGGCCTCTACCACGGCGGCGCGGCCTTCTTCGGCAAGCAGGTGGCGGCGGTGTTCGGCACCGCGCTGTACGCCTTTGTCTTCTCCTACGCGGCGCTTCACCTCATCAACGTCTTCACACCGGTGAAGACCACCGGCAAAGAGGAAGAGGCGGGCATGGACGAAGTGCAGCACGGCGAGACCGCCTACCTGCATTAAACGGCCAGATCCGTACCCGCCCGCGGAGTGCGCCCGGGCGGGTACCTTTTGAAACGCAGTTCCCTAAGGAGCCATCATGAAGAAAATACTCGCGCTTATGCTCTGCCTGGCCCCGCTGGCCGCCAACGCCACCCCGTCCACGCAGATCTGGATCCCGTCCACCGACGTGCAGAAGTACAAGAGCGTGCACCTGAACGTGGATAATTATGTGTCTTCCGAGAAGGAAGCCGCCGGCAACTGGAAAGCCCCGCTGCTGGTGATAGGTCCCACCGTGGGCGTGCTGCCTTACGAGAAGGTCCAGGCCGAGGTCGGCTTCGACCTGATGCGCGCCGGCCTGGCCTCGGACAGCGACCCCCTGTACCTCCACGCGAAGGCCGGCACGCCGGAAGGTTCGCTGTTCTCCGGCAGCCCGGCGCTGGCGCTGGGCGGCTACAACTTCGGCACCAAGAAAGACGTGACCGACCAGAACATCGTCTACGGCCTGGCAGCGAAGAACTTCGGCAAGCTCGGCCGCTTCTCCGCGGGCTACTTCACCGGCAACGACAAGGTGCTGGTGGACGAGAACGGCGATAAAGAGAACACCGGGGTGCTGTTGTCCTGGGACAGGACCATTACCGAGGTCTCCGATAAACTCTGGGCCGCGGTGGATTACCAGGGCGGAGATTCCTCCCTGGGCGCGCTCAGCTTCGGCCTGGCCTGGGCTTTTTCGCCCAATACCAGCGTCATCTTCGGCTACGACGTCTACAACAACGACAAGATAGCCGGCGCCAATACCTACACGGTGCAGCTCGACATCAACCTCTGGTGACACCGCGGCCGAAGGGCCTGAACCAGGCTAAAGACCCCGCTTTCGCGGGGTCTTTTCTTAGTAACCGTCGCCGCCCTTGTCCCGAAGACGGCCAGGGTTTTCGTACATACGGCAAGAACGCCTGCGGGAACATGGATCGTTCCCGGCAGGCGTTCTTTGTTGTCCCGAACGGACGTCGGTTCTAGTTGGCGGAACCCGCCGCCGCCTCTTCGCCTACGGTGAATTCTACCGTAGCGAGCACGTTGCCGGCTTCGTCGGTGGCTTCCACCTTCCAGCTGCCGGGCCAGACGGCTTTGGAGCTCCAGACCCGGTACGGGCTGGAATTCACCGTCAGTTCCACTTCTCCCACCTGCTTGCCGCCGGCATAGTAGACGTGTTTTATCTTCACCGGCGGCTGCTCCGCCGTTATCTTCGTCCAGGTGTAGACGCGGGTCGTATCCTTGGCGAAGGCCATGGCCTCTCCGACCGGCTCTCTTTTTTCTACGCCGGCCGCCGTGACCATCTTCTCCACTTTTACCGCCGGGGCCGCCATTTTCTCCGCCTGTTCGCCCTGGGCGTAAAGCGTGCAGGCCGCCGCCGCCAGCACCGCCGTCATGAGTATATATTTCTTCATTATCGTTCCCCCATTTTGCATTTTCTATCCGCGGTTTTATTGTAGCAAAAGGCCCGCCCGGGGCCTTATATTTAAATTTGCTACTATAAATAAACCGGGTTGGATAAAGGGAAGCCTGCGCGGGCGTTCCCAGGGGAAGAACCAATGAAAAAGATACACGATCTCATAGCGAAGCTCGATGTTTTTGTGTCGACCCACAGGAACTGGGTCGCTGGAATGGTCATAGTTCTACTGACTGTCCTGTCGCTGGCGCGCTTCTACACTTCTTCATCAGGGATGCCGCAGCCCAAGGCGGCGAACCCGCTCTGGAAGAACTACATCGGCGGCCATACCGCCGGCATCGTGCCAAGCCGGGGGAATATCCGCATAGAGTTCCTTACCGATGTGTTCCCGAAAGAGATGGTGGGCCAATCCGCCTCGCGTCTCGTCGACACCGAGCCCGGCATCACCGGCGAATACTCGGTTTCTGGCACTAGGGAGATAACGATAGTTCCCAAGGCGGGTCTGGCCCGCGGGCAGCACTATCTCGTCCGCATAAAAGGCGGCAAGATAGAGAACCTGCCTGCCGGGATAGGGAATTATGAATTCGTATTCCAGGTGATAGAGCAGGCGCTCGAGGTGGACGTGCGCGGCCTGACGGTCAGCGGGGCTGACAACAAGCTGATGGACCTCGGAGGCGAAGTGCTGACGGCCGACGCGGAGGAGCCGGAAAAGGTGAAGGAAGTGCTGGCGGCTTCCTTCGATGGAAAAAAACTGGAGATAAAATGGTCGCATGACGTGTCGGGGAAGCGGCACGAATTCACTGTCTCCGGCATCACGCGCCAGGAAGAGGGCAAGACGCTTTCGCTGGAGTGGGACGGCGCGGCTATAGGCGCCAAGGAGAAGGGCCGCAGGGATCTGGACGTACCCAGCACCGGGGTGTTCAAGGTGACGGAAGTTAAACCCGTGCAGGAAGACCAGCAGTACATCCTGGTGTTCTTCTCCGACCAGCTCAAGGCGGACCAGGCGCTGCGGGGCCTCGTCTCGCTCGACCAGCGCGGCTACACGCTGCGCGTTGAGAACAACATGCTGAAAGTGTATCCCGAGGAGCGCTTCGTAGGCAAGATCACCATAACGCTGCAGCCGGGGCTGCGCAATTCCAAGGGCGCACGACTGGAGACGCAGTACCAGCAGACGGTGTTCTTCCCCAGCCAGAAACCGCAGGTGCGGTTCGCGGGGAAGGGAATGATACTTCCGGAGAACAAAGTGCTGATGATCCCGGTTGAGGCCGTTAACATAAATTCCGTGCAGGTCACCGCCTTCAAGATCTTCGACAACAATGTCGGGCAGTTCCTGCAGACCAATAAACTCGACGGCACCGAGGACCTGCATCGCGTGGGCCGCTACCTGTGGCGGAAGACGATACATCTCCCGGCTATCGCGCCGGACCGCTGGCAGCGCTACAACCTGGACGCCACCGAACTGCTGCAGCAGGCCCCGCGCGGCATCTTCCGGCTGGAGCTTTCTATAAACAGGAAGAACTCCAACTACTCCTGCTCAAAGGAGGAGAACGACGTCCCCGTGGTGGAGGAGGCGCAGTTCCGCAACAACGACGACCTGAACGTCAAAGAAGCCAGCCAGTGGGATTACGCCGAGAATTATTACGGCGCGGAGGAGCACAGCCGCGACTGGCACGACCGCGAGGACCCCTGCAAGGACGCCTACTACAGACAGGCCAGCGGCGTTACGGACGCCAGGAGCTTCATGGCCTCCAATATCGGCCTGCTGGCCAAAAGCGATCAGAAGGGGCGTTTGTTCGTCGCGGCCTCCAATCTCGCCACTTCGGAGCCGTTGGGCGACGTTAAACTTTCCGTGCTGAATTTCCAGAAACAGGAGGTAGGCGCGGGCACTACCGACGGCAGCGGTTTCGCGGATATATCCGTCACCGGGGCCCCGTTCTACGTGGAGGCCCGCAAGGGGGACGACGCCGGCTATCTTAAGCTGAACGCCGGTTCCGCCATCCCGGTCACGCACTTCGACGTGGGCGGTGACGAGGTGCGCGAAGGCGTAAAGGGCGTGATCTACGGCGAGCGCGACGTCTGGCGGCCGGGGGACGAGCTGCACCTGGTCTTCGTCCTGGAGGACAAGAGCGGCGCGATGCCGGAGGACCACCCGGTGACGCTGCGCCTGCGCAACCCGAAAGGCCAGGTCATGCAGACGCTTACCAACAACAGGCCGGTCGGCGACTTCTACCGGTTCTCGATGAAGACGGACGAGAGCGCCCTGACCGGGAACTGGACGGCGGAAGCGCAGATCGGCGGCCGCGTGTTCACCAGGCAGCTGAAGGTGGAGACCGTCAAGCCGAACCGCCTTAAGATAGAGGCGCAGTTCGACGACGGGGAGATCTATAGTTCCAAAATGCCCGTGGAAGGGCGCATCTTCTCGCAATGGCTGCACGGCGCCCCCGCGGCAGGCCTGAAAGCCGTGGCCGAGGTGCAGCTCAAGCCGGTGCCTACGCGCTTCGACCGTTTTACCGACCATATCTTCGACGATCCAGCCCGCGAGTTCAAGGGAGAACCGGAGACGGTCTTCGAGGGAGATCTCGACGGCAGCGGGCGCGCGACATTCAACGCCGGGTTGTCCGAAGGGGCGCAGGCCCCGGGTAAGATGATGGCGAATTTTAAAATACGTGTTTTCGAGGGAGGAGGGGATTTCAGCGTTACCCGTCTGAGCGTCCCTTGCTCGCCCTTTGCCAGCTACGTCGGCATCAAACTTCCGGAAGGGGACAGATCCCGCGGCATGCTGCTGACCGACACCGTGCATAAGGTCTCCATCGCCACGCTGAGCGACAGGGGCAAGCCGGTCTCGCTCAAGGGCGTACGCGTGTCGCTCTACAGGCTGGACTGGAAATGGTGGTGGGACAGGAGCGAGGACTCCCTGGCCCGTTTCGCGGCCGCGGACCATACGCAGGCGGTTAAATCAGACGTTATCTCCACGAAGGACGGCAGCGGGACCTGGGAGTTCGAGATCAAATACCCGATCTGGGGCAGGTACCTGGTGCGCGCCTGCGACACTTCGGGCGGACATTGTACCGGCAAGAGTTTCTACATAGATTGGCCCGGCTGGGCCGGCCGCGCGCAGGAAGAGGGCGGCGCCGGCGCCAACGTGCTCAGTTTCTTCTCCGACAAGCAGGAATATGCCGTCGGCGAAACGGCCGTGATACAGCTGCCCGAAGCCACGCAGGGCCGCGCGCTGGTCTCCGTTGAGAACGGCAGCCGCATCCTCGAGCGCCGCTGGATCGCGATCGACAAGGAGAAGACCAAATTCGACCTGCCGGTCACCGCGGCGATGAGCCCCAACGTCTATGTTTCCGTGGCGCTGATCCAGCCGCACCAGGAGAAGAAGAACGACAGGCCGATACGCCTTTACGGCGTTATCCCGCTGAAGGTCAAGGACCCCGCCACGACGCTGCAGCCTGCCATAGAGGCCGCCGACCAGTGGCGGCCGGAGACCAAAGTGCAGGTGAAAGTCTCGGAGAGCGGCGGGCGCCCGATGGTCTATACGCTGGCCGTAGTGGACGAAGGCCTGCTCGGCCTCACCAACTTCAGGACCCCGGACCTGCACGGCCATTTCTACAGGAAAGAGGCTCTCGGCATCACTACGTGGGACCTCTACGATTACGTCGTGGGCGCTTACGGCGCGGAACTGGAGAGGCTGCTTTCGCTGGGCGGCGACGAGGGCCTGGAGGCCGGCCCCAAGAAAGAGGACCAGCGCCGGTTCCCGCCGGTTGTCCGGTTCATGGGGCCGTTTAAACTGTCCGGCGGCCGTTCCAATACTCATGACGTGGACCTCCCGGCCTATATGGGCGCGGTGCGGGTCATGGTGGTGGCGGGCGAGAACGGGGCCTACGGCAAGGCCGAGAAGACCGTGGTGGTAAAGGAGCCGCTGACGCTGCTGACCACGCTGCCGCGCGTAATGGGCCCCGACGAGGAACTGACCGTGCCGGTGGCTGTTTTTACCTCCGAAGAGCAGGTGAAGGATGTAGCGTTGGAGATAGAGACGGACAAGAATTTCTCCGTCCAGGGAGCCAAGACGCTCACGCTGCGCTTCGAGAAGCCGGGCGAGAAAATGGGCTACTTCAAGGTCAAGGCAGGCAGCGTTACCGGTAAGGGGCGGATACTCGTCACCGCGCAGAGCGGAGCCCTGAAGTCCCGCTCAGAGGTTTTCCTGGAGGTCAGGAGCCCGAACCCGCCCACCGTCCGCCAGGTCCGGCGCAAGCTGGAGCCGGGCGAGACCTGGACGGAGACCATAACGCCGCACGGCGTGGAGGGCACCAACGAGGCGGCGCTGGAGGTGGCGGCGGTACCGCCGCTGAACCTGGAGAAGCGGCTTACGTACCTTATCCGCTATCCGCACGGCTGCGTGGAACAGGTCACCTCCTCGGTGTTCCCGCAGCTCTACCTCGCCGACCTCGTCAAGCTCGACGAGGGGCGCAGGAAGGAAATAGAAAAGAACGTGAACGCCGGTATAGAGCGGCTCAGACAGTTCCAGGCCTCCAGCGGCGGTTTCATGTACTGGCCCGGCGCCAACGGGGCTCCGGACCCCTGGGCTTCCAACTATGCCGGGCACTTCCTGACCGAAGCCAAGGAGAAGGGCTATTTCGTTCCGCCGGCCATGCTCGCGGACTGGCTGAAATACCAGCGCTCGGCCGCGCAGGTGTGGGATCCCGCCGGCGGGCGCGACCCGCTGGACCAGAGCTACCGCCTGTACACGCTGGCGCTGGCCGGCGAGCCGGAGATCGGCTCGATGAACCGGCTGAAGGAGTCTAAAAGCCTGCCGAACGCCGCCCGCTGGCAGCTGGCGGCAGCGTACCAGCTGGCCGGCATTAAGGACGCGGCGCAGGCCGTAGCCGAGGGCGCGGGCCTGACCGCGGGCGAATACCGGCAGCCGGGGGCCACGTTCGGCTCCGGCCTGCGGGACAAGGCCGTGATCCTGAACTGCCTGGCCATACTGGGCAGGTTCGACGACAAGAGCCTCGCCGAGGAGATCTCGGCGGAACTGGAGAAAGAAGGCTGGTACAGTACGCAGTCGGTGGCGTACGCGCTGATGGCCTCGGCCAGGTTCTACGGCGCCTCCGGAGCGGAGGGCGGCATGGAATTCCGCTACTCCGTGGGTCAGGGCGCGCCGGCCCGCCTGGATTCCGACAAGCTGGTCGTGCAGGTGCCGCTTCCGCGGCTGCCGCGGGCCGGCGTTCCGGTGCAGGTAGCTAACCTGTCCAAACGCAGGCTCTTCGCCATGGTCACGGTCCGGGGCGTCCCGCCGGCCGGCGAAGAGGCGGAAGAGGCCAGCGGCCTTTCCCTGCAAGTCCGCTATACCGACGCCAAGGGCAATCCCGTGGACGTGGCCGAGCTGCAGCAGGGCGGGGACATAGCGGCCCGGCTGACCGTCCGCAACAATACCGGCTCCAAGTTCGAGAATATCGCGCTTACGCATATAAGCCCGTCGGGCTGGGAAGTTCACAACTCCCGCATGGATTCCGATGACGAGAAAGGCCAGCAGGCGCTGGATTACCAGGATATACGCGACGACCGCGTGTATTCCTACTTCAGCCTGGCCGCTGGCGCCGGGATAGAGCTGGTTTCGCGCTTCAACGCGGCGTATCCGGGCAGGTATTACCTGCCGGCCATCTACGCGGAGGGCATGTACGAGGCCGAGAAACGCGCCCAAACCAAAGGGAAATGGGTAACGGTCATAAAGTCTTCGAAATAGTCCGCCGGTACACGGCCGCCGCCCTGCGGAGGACTACGGAGGCCGCGTACCGGGTGGCGAGGGACCGCAGGAAGCGGAACTGGGCGCTGGCAGGCCTGCTGGCCGCCGCGGCCTGGTATTTCTGCCTGCCCGAGCCCTTGTTCGCTCCAGGCTACTCTTCCGTCCTCCTTAGCGACGGCGGGGAACTGCTGGGCGCCCGGATAGCCCCGGACGGTCAGTGGCGTTTCCCGCCGGCGGCGACGGTTCCGGGAAAATACAGGCAGGCGCTGATACACTTCGAGGACAAACGGTTCATGCGGCATCCCGGGGTGGACCCCGCCGCCCTCGTAAGATCTGCCTATCTCAACCGCCGCCGGGGAAAGGTAGTGAGCGGCGGCAGCACCCTCACCATGCAGGTGGTGCGCCTCTCCCGGAACAACCCGCCGCGCACCTATCTTGAAAAGGCGGTGGAAATACTGCTCGCCTTGCGTCTGGAGTTTTCTTGCAGCAAAGAGGAAATACTGGCGCTGTACGCCAGCCATGCCCCCTTCGGCGGGAACGTCGTGGGCCTGGAGGGGGCGGCCTGGCGGTATTACGGGCGCGCTCCCGAACTGCTGTCCTGGGGTGAGAGCGCTCTGCTGGCCGTGCTGCCGAACAGCCCGGCGCTCATCCACCCCGGAAAGAACCGGGAGGCCCTGAAACAAAAGCGCGACCGCCTGCTGCGCAAACTGGGCCAGGCCGGCGTACTCGGGCCGCTGGACATCGAGCTGGCGCTGCGGGAGCCGCTGCCCGGGAAACCCTATCCGCTGCCGCGCGTCGCGCCGCACCTGCTGGACACGCTGGCGGCCGGCGGCCCCGCGGTGGCTCCGTCCAGGCTGCGCACCACCTTGGACAGCGCGCTGCAGAAGTCCGCCCAGGCGATAGTGACGGGCTATTCCGACGGCATGCTGCTGCACGGCATACGCAACGCGGCTGTGATCGTGGTGGATAACGAGACTTTCGAGGTGAAAGCCTATATCGGCAACAGCAGGGAGGCCGCCGGCGGCGCTAAAGGCCCGGCTGACACCGGTTACGCCATAGATCTTATCCGCAAGCCGAGGAGCACCGGCAGCGTTCTGAAACCGCTGCTCTTCGCGGCGATGCTGCAGTCCGGGGAGCTGCTGTCCAGTACGCTGGTGCCCGACCTCCCGACGCAATACGGCAATTTCATGCCGCAGAATTACGACCGTAAGTACCGCGGGGCCGTCCCGGCGCGTGCGGCGCTGGCGCAATCCCTGAACGTGCCGGCTGTGCGCATGCTCAAGAAGTACGGTGTGCCGCGCTTCTACGACTTCCTTAAGAACCTCGGGATGTCGACCCTTCACAGGGATCCCGACGGTTACGGTTTGTCGCTTATTCTGGGCGGGGCCGAAGGCACGCTCTGGGACCTGGCGGGCATATACGCCAACCTCGCACACCTCGCCAAAGGTCGGGCGGAGAAAGGCGGGGCACGGCTGCACGGCCTGCGGCTGCTGGCCGGAGCGCCGGGCTCCTCCCGGCCGGCCGGGGACTTGGGCCCGGGGGCCGCCTGGCTCACGATGAAGGCTTTGCTCGACGTTACCCGGCCCGGAGAGGAAGGCTACTGGGAGAATTTCGACAGTTCGCGCCGGATAGCGTGGAAGACCGGGACCAGCTATGGGCACCGCGACGCCTGGGCCATCGGCAGCGACGCCAGGCACACCGTCGGGGTCTGGCTGGGGAACGCGGACGGCGAAAGCCGGGCGGAACTGGTGGGCGTGACGGCGGCCGCACCGCTGATGTTCCAGGTTTTTAACAGGCTCCCATACGGCGGCTGGTTCGAGACGCCCGAGATCTACCTGAAGGAGGTGGATGTCTGCCGCAACGACGGTTATCTGCCGTTCGGGAATTGCGAGACTGAGCGACAGTGGGCGCCCGCGCAGAGCAATTTCGACCAGTTGAGCCCGCACAACAAGCTGGTCCACCTGGACCCTTCGGGCAGGTGGCTGGTACACGGGAAGTGCGAATCCGTGGGCAAAATGCGGCACAAGACCTGGTTTGCACTGCCGCCGGGCCAGGAATACTTTTACCGGCGGTATTATTCCGGCTATAAGTCCCTGCCTCCCTACCGCAAGGACTGCGAGGCTTACTCCGGGGCGGATCGGAAGAAGGGGCCGATAGAGTTCCTGTATCCCAACGACAACAGCCGGATCTACATCCCGGTGGACCTGGCCGAAAAAAAAGGCCGCGTCGTTTTCGAGGCGGCGCACGCCCAGTCTGACGCGGCCCTGTTCTGGCACCTGGACGGGAATTATCTGGGCAGGACCACGGTCTTCCACCAGCAGGCCCTGGATATAGAGCCGGGAGCGCACGAATTGACCATAGTGGACCATGAGGGGAATTATGCCACGAGACGGTTCGAGATACTTGGCCGCACGTAGGGGCGCCCTGGCCGGTTGCTGGGCGGCGGCAGCGCTGCTGCTCCCGTTCTGCGTAGTCGCCGGACAGCAGGCGCCGGTTTCCTGCACGTACGAAACCTACAACTGGAACACCCGCCTGAAACGCGCGGTAAATCAGCGCAGAGTAAGTCGCCCTTACTCCGAGCTGAAGGCGGAAGAAAAGGATCCTGCTACCGGCTGCACGGTCTGCCTGGAGGACCAGGAGCTGGTCTCGGTGCCAGGGTTGAAGCCTTTTCTTGTCTGCCGTCTCGTCTCCGTGAAGGTGCGCGGGGCGCTGGCGAAACTGCTGGCCGCCGGAGAGCCGGTGCTGGAGGTGGAGGCCTACCGCCCCGGGAGAACCAAGAACCCGCTGGACAAAGACGGCAACCGGCTGGGGTTCAGCAACCACGCCTATGGCGCGGCCGTGGATGTTAACCGCTCGCGCAACGGTCTGTACGATAGGTGCCCGAAGTTCGGTCCTGGCTGCCGCCTGATACAGGGAGGCCCCTGGAAGGCCGGCGGGAAGGGCGCGCTTATGCCTGGTTCCGCCATCGTACGCGGGATGAAAGAGGCGGGCTTCCTCTGGGGAGGGGAAATAGACGGGATGCAGAAGGATTTTATGCACTTTTCGGTCAGCGGCTATTGACCGCGCCGGTTCGCCGCGAGAACAATGAAAAAGATCCGACATCTTGCTTTTGCCTTCGCCGTGCTGCCACTGGCGGCGGGCTGCGGCGCGCGCAGGGCCGCGCAGTCCGTTCCCGCGGCGCTGCCCTTGCCCGTGCCGGTGCAGGACGCGCGCGTTCCCGGTCATATCGCGGCGGGCAGGCTGGCGCTGAAGCGCGGTAAGCCGGCCGCGGCGGTGAAGGAGTTCCATAACTGCCTGGTCCTGGAGCCCGGCAACGCGGCCTGCCTGGACGGAAAAGGACGGGCGCACGCCGCGCTGCGGCACTGGGAGGACGCGGTGCTGGCCTGGGAGGAACTGGCAGCGGCCGCGCCTGAGGACAAGGCGCTGTCGAAACGCCTGGCGGCCGCCAGGCGCTCCTGGGAGGCGCATAAGCGGCGCCGCGCCAAGGCAGCCGTGCGTTTTCCTATAGGCACCGCCTCCGTCCCGGAGGACGCGCCGCTGCGGCTGCGGCTGGCGGCGCGCTTCCAGCGCTACAGCACCTCCACGTACAGCCAGGCCGACGTCTATGACGCGGATATCGATTCGCCAAAATCCGTGGCCATCTCCACCGACGGGACAACGGCCTACGTAAACTCCCTGGAGGGGCGCTGCACCGTGGTCTATGACACCGTGCCGCCGGGCAAGCGCGGCGTGATACGGCACAGCTTCGGGGCCAGGCAGGCGGGCCTGTTCGCCCGCGGGGAGCCCTGGTTCGGCTACCGGTTCGCCGCCGATCTCCCGCCGGAAGGGCCCAACGTGTTCGGCGGCAAGCCGGTGGAGGGGGCGCTCAGCCACGGCGGGCGTTATCTCTGGATACCGTACTACAGGCGCGATTTCGACCTGGACGGCACCCAGCCTTCGGCGGTGGCGGTGGTGGACACCGCGGCCGGCGCCATTGTCCGCGTGCTGCCGGCCGGCCCTATCGCCAAGAACGTGGCGGCTTCGCCCGACGGGCGCTTTATGGCGGTGGCGCACTGGGGCGCCAATACAGTGGGATTTATCGATATTTCCTCGTCGTCTCCGGCCGGCTTCGCCGAAGCGGGGCTGGCGGTGCTGGGCTCCACCGCGCCCCCCGCCGGCAGCGAAGGCATGGACCGTGACCGCGAATGCGGCCTCTGTGTGAGGGGACTTGCCTGGAGCCGCGACTCCGGGACGCTTTTTGCCGGCTGCATGGGCGGCGCGGGCGGGGTGGCGGTGATGGATACTTCAGGCCCAGGCGCCCCGGCGCTGACCGGGCGGGCCAGGCTGGGCGGCAACCCGCGCGACCTGGCCGTTTCACCCGACGGAAAATGGCTGTACGTCGTTTCCAGCGCCGCGGGAACGCTGTTGCGGGCCGAGACCGCGGCCGTGGTCAGGGCGGCCGCCGCCGGCAACGGCCCGGTGGAGGTCTCCTCCGTCAGCGTCGGGGGCACGCCGCGCTCCATGCGCCTCTCACCCGACGGCAAGTGGCTGTTCGTGGCGCTGAACTCCGCTTCGCAGGTGGCCGCGCTGGACGCGGAAAAAATGACCGTGGTCGCGCGTGTCGGCGCGGATTCGTTCCCGGTGGGCATGGACATCAGCCCGGATGGGCGTTTCCTGTGGGTGACTTCGCAGGGGATAGACAGCGCCGGCGGCAATTCGGTGGAGATCTTCGAGCTCGCCTATCTCCAGGCGGCGCCGAAGTATACTGTGCCGCCGCTGCCCTGACCCGCGGGTGGGAGGAGCTCGGAATTGGGCTCTCTTTCTCTTTACAAGAATTTTACCCGTATTTTATCCCGGCTTGACCGGCATGTCCTAAACTATGAGGGATGAACCGGAGAAAAGAGAAGCTCATTAAGTGGCTGTTCACGGTGACGGCTTTCGCCTCCCTGGCTTTTCTCGTCGGCATAGTGCTGGTGCTGTTCAAGGAAGCTCTCCCCATCTTCAAGACCGTCAGCCCCAAAGCTTTTCTGCTGGGGCAAAGCTGGTATCCCACCGCCGAACCGCCCGAATTCGGCATATTGCCGCTGATAGCGGCCTCGCTGTGGGTTACCGCGGGCGCGCTGGTGATCTGCGTGCCGCTCGGCGTTGGCAGCGCTCTGTACCTGCATGAACTGGCGGGAGATAAACAGCGCGCGGTGCTCAAGCCCGTCATAGAGATCCTGGCCTCGGTGCCTTCCATAATCTACGGCTTCTTCGGCATGGTGGTGATGGCGCCCTTCCTGCAGGAGGCGCTGGACCTGCCCATAGGCCTGACCGCTTTTACCACCAGCGTGATACTCGGCGTGATGGCCACCCCCACGGTGGCAAGCATAGCCGAGGACGCGCTCTCCTACGTGCCGCGCTCTTTCCGCGAAGCTTCTTTCGCCGTGGGCGCGGACCGCTGGCAGACGCTGACGAAAGTTATAATCCCGGCGGCCGGGTCCGGCATCTCCACCGCGGTGATACTGGGCATGAGCCGCGCCATTGGCGAGACCATGACCGTGCTGATGGTGGCGGGCGGCTCGGCGATCATACCCGAGTCCATGTTCGACCCGGTGCGGCCCATGACCGCGGCCATAGCGGCCGAGATGGGAGAGGCGCCGGTGGGCAGCGACCATTACCACGCGCTGTTCGCCATAGCGCTGATACTTTTCCTCATCACCTTCGTCTTTAACGTGGCGGCCGAGCTGATAAGCCGCCGCTACCGCCTTAAGCTGGGGCTTTCCAGATGATGACGAGCGCCTATGTCAGTATGACGGCCGCAACCGTTCCAGCCGCCGTTCCCCCGAAGACGGCCCAGGCACGGGCCCGCGCCAGGCGCGGCCTGGTGCAGAAACTCGGCTTCGGCGCGCTGGGTCTCTGTATGGCCGCCAATATAGTTTTTCTCGGGGCCATACTTTTCTTCATCGCCGCCAAGGGCCTGGGTGCGATAAACTGGGAATTCCTTACGCAGGTCCCGCGCGACTCCATGACAGCCGGCGGCGTGGCGCCCGCGATACTGGGCACCTTCTACCTGACGCTCGGGGCCATCCTCTTCTCGCTGCCGCTCGGCGTGGCCTGCGCGGTCTATCTCACCGAGTACTCGCCTAAGGGCTGGATAGTGAACGTGCTGCGCATCAGCATCAATAACCTGGCCGGCGTGCCGTCGGTGGTGTTCGGCCTGTTCGGGCTCACCGTCTTCGTAAAATACATGGGTTTCGGCGTTTCCATAATAGCGGGCTCGCTGACGCTGGGCATACTGGCCCTGCCGGTCATCATCTCGGCCTCGCAGGAAGCGCTGACGGCGGTGCCGCAGTCCATACGCGAGGCGTCGCTCGCGCTGGGCGCCACGCAATGGGAGACCATACGCCGGGTGGTGCTGCCCGCGGCGCTGCCCGGCATCCTTACCGGCGTGATACTGAGCGTCGGCCGCGTGGCGGGCGAGACCGCGCCTATACTTTTCACCGCAGCCGCTTTTTACGTGAAGGGCTACCCGGATTCGCCTTTCTCCGAGGTGATGGCCCTGCCCTACCACATCTACGCGCTGATGACAGAGGGCACGCACCCGGAAGAGCAGACCCGCATAGCCTACGCTTCCAGCCTGCTCTTGCTCGGCCTGGTGCTGTCGGTGTCGATGCTGGCTATCTATATACGCCAGCGCCAAAGGAAGACCTACCATGCATGACCTGAACGTGGATTACGAGCGGCAGATGAACGCCGAAGGTTTTCACCCTTCGCTGGTGAAGGGCCCGGTAGGCATAAACACCAACTCCCTCGGGGAGTCTGACACTTTCGGCCTGGAGCCGAAGATCACCGCACGCGGCGTGAACTTCTACTACGGCTCCAAGCGCGCGCTCAACAATATCAACATCTCCTTCGCCCAGCGGCGCGTGACGGCCATCATAGGCCCGTCGGGCTGCGGCAAGTCCACCTTCATCCGCCTCCTGAACCGCATGCACGAGCTGGTACCGGGCGCGCGCCTGGAGGGGGAGATATTGCTCGACGGCCTGGACATAGTTTCCCCCGCCTGCGACGCGGCCGAGCTGCGCAAGCGCGTGGGAATGGTGTTCCAGAAGCCCAATCCCTTTCCGAAGACCGTCTTCGAGAACATCGCCTACGGCCTCGAGGTCAACGGCGAGACGGATAAGCGCGTTATCGAGGAAAAGGTGGTGGATTCTCTCAAGAAGGCCGCGCTCTGGGGCGAGATCAAGGACCGCCTGAGGGACAGCGCGCTGGGCCTCTCGGGCGGCCAGCAGCAGCGGCTCTGCATAGCCCGCTGCCTCGCGGTCTCGCCGGAGGTGCTGCTCTTCGACGAGCCCTGCGCGAGCCTCGACCCCATCTCCACGGGAAAGATCGAGGAGCTGATCCTGGAGCTCAAGAAGGACTACACCATCATCATCGTCACGCACAACATGCAGCAGGCGGCGCGCGTGTCCGACCGCACCGCTTTCTTCCTGATGGGCGACCTGATAGAGGAAGGGCGCACGGACAATATTTTCAAGGCGCCGCGCGACCGGCGCACCGAGGACTATATCACCGGGAGGTTCGGCTGATGCACAGACATTTCGACGAGGAATTGAAGCAGCTCAAGGGCGAACTGGAGCGGATGGCCGCTCTGGCGCAGTCCGCCATCACGGAGGCCGCCGCGGCGCTGAGGAACCGCGACGGCGCGGCCGCTCAGCGCGTGATAGACTCCGACGTGCGTATGGACAGCCTGGAGCTGGTGATAGACGACAAGTGCCTGGACCTGATAGCGCTGCACCAGCCCATGGCCCGGGACCTGCGCTTCATCACCACCGCCATCAAGCTCAACGCCGAGCTGGAGCGCATAGGCGACCTGGCCGTGGACGTGGCCCAGCGCGCGCTGGAGCTGGCCGGCAAGCCGGAGCTGAAGCCGCTCGTGGATATCCCTAAACTGGCGGATATAGCCGTGCGAATGACCGGCCAGGCCATAGAGGCCTTCCTGAAAAGCGACGTGGCCCTGGCCAAAAAAGTGATACTTTCCGATTCCGAGGCCGACGAACTCAAGCGGGCGGTGGAGAGGGAGCTGATCCACGATTACATGATGAAAGACGGGGCTACCGCGGACAGGGCCGTGCCGCTGTTGCTCACGGCCCGCCACCTGGAGCGGGTCTGCGATCACGCCGTCAGCATGGCCGAGGACATAGTTTACATGGTCTCCGCGGTGGTAGTGCGCCATCATCCGGAAGAGCTGCAGTAGCCGCCTTTTCCGGCTTTACCCACATTTTACACGGGCTTTAACCGGCCTTGACCGGCTTTTCCTACACTATAGGCAAGACAAAGGACCAAGGAGAAAACAATGGGAATAAATTTCATGCCGAAAGAAGAGAAGTTCTTCGATTTCCTCAGCCAGCAGGCCGAGAACCTGACCAAGGCCGCGGAGTTCTTTAAAACCGCCATCAAGGACGGCAAGCTGGATGAGGACGAGGTGAAGAAGATCCACGCGCTGGAGCAGGAGGGCGACACCCTGGCCCATGAGATCACTGACATGCTCAACCGCACGTTCATTACCCCTATCGACCGCGAGGATATCTACGCGCTCGCCAACCAGCTCGACGACGTGCTCGACATGCTAAACGCCATGGCCGGCCGCGTGAAGCTCTACAAGCTGAACCCGAGCGACCAGTACTTCGCCCAGTTCATAGACCTGATAGACCAGGCCGCGGCCGCCCTGGCCAGCGCCGTCAAGCACATGCCCGACACCAAGCGGCAGCGCCGCGTGCTGGACTACTGCATAGAGATCAACCGCCTGGAGAACCTGGGCGACACGGTCCGGGAGAAGGCCATCAGCAACCTCTTCGAGACCGAGAAGGACCCGATGCAGGTCATCAAGTGGAAGGAGATCTACGAGGTGGCCGAGGGCACCCTGGACAAGTGCGAGCACGTGGCCAAGGTCATCGAGGCCATCCTGGTGAAGCATGGATAGCACGCTGATAGCCATTATCTTCCTGGTCGTCCTGGCGCTGTTCTTCGACTTTCTGAACGGCTTCCACGACGCCGCCAACTCCATCGCTACCATCGTCGCCACCCGCGTACTGTCTCCCAAGTACGCGGTGATGTGGGCGGCCTTCTTCAACTTCATCGCCTTCGCCTTCTTCGGCCTGCACGTGGCCAACACGCTGGGCAAGAATATCATCGATATCACGCAGGTTGACAGCTACGTCATCTTCGGCGCGCTGATGGGAGCCTGCTCCTGGAATATCATCACCTGGTATTTCGGCATTCCCTCGAGTTCCTCTCACGCGCTGGTGGGCGGCCTGATAGGCTCGGCGGTGGTGAAGGCCGGGACCTCGGCGCTGATGATGAGCGGCATACTTAAGACGGTCGCCTTCATCGTCATCTCGCCGGTGGTGGGCATGCTCCTGGGTGTGCTCCTGGGGACCCTGGTCTACAACCTGTTCGCCAAACAGACGCCGTTAAAGGTGGACCACTGGTTCCGCAAGGGACAACTGCTGTCGGCCGCGGCCTACAGCCTGGGCCACGGCGGCAACGACGCGCAGAAGACCATGGGCATCATAGCGAGCCTCCTGTTCAGCGCGGGCTACCTCGGCCCGGAATTCCACGTGCCGCTCTGGGTAGTGCTCTCCTGCCACGCCGCCATAGCCATCGGCACCATGTCGGGCGGCTGGCGCATAGTAAAGACCATGGGCAACAAGCTCTCGAAGCTCCGCCCGGTCGACGGCTTCTGCGCCGAGGGCGCGGCCTCCATGGTGCTGTTCGGCGCTTCGGCCATAGGCGTGCCGATAAGCACCACGCATACCATTACCGGCGCTATAGTGGGCGTGGGCTCGCTAAAGGGTACGCGCGCGGTGAAATGGGGCGTGGCCGGCAATATAGTCTGGGCGTGGATCATAACCATCCCCGCCGCCGCCGCCATCTCGGCGGGCAGTTACTGGCTGGCCGTCAAGCTGTTCTGAGGCCTTGGAAAAAGAGAACCGGCGGGCTTCCCCGCCGGTTCTCGCTTTTTTAGCGGCGCGCGCTACCTGATGGGCACGCGGTCCAGCAGGCCGGGGGGCGGCTCCCACTTCACCCCGCTGGCTTCGTTGACGAATAAATGCTTTTTGCCCGCCTCGTCCACCCAGACGGCGGCGGAGCCCTTCACGCCGCCCAGCAGCTTGAAGGCCTTCTCTCGTCCCATCACGGCCAGCGCGGCCGAGGCCATGAAATTGCCGTCCTCTATGCCGGGGAAATAGGCGTAGAGGGCCGAAAAATCCTTTATCGGGTAGCCGGTGCGGATGTCGAGGATGTGGGAATAGAGCTTGCCCTCTATCTCCACGAAGCTGTCCCGCCCGGAGGAGGCCATTACCATGCCGTCCTCGAAGGCGAACAGCCCCAGCAGGCCGCCCTTGTCGAACGGGTCCGGCACGCGGTATTTCCAGCCGCGCTTGCCGTAAACCATCATGTTGCCGCCCAGCCGCAGCTGCACCGGGTAGGCCGGCGCGCGTTCCTTCAGGATCTTGTAGGCGCGCTCGAAGCAGTAGCCGCGCAGCAGGCCGCCCAGGTTGATCTGCACCGGGCGGGTGAAGCGCACCATCTTTTTTTCGGCGTCCACCTCTACATATTTGGAGCCTATCTCCCGCAGGGCCTTGTGTATCTCCTCGCGGGGCGGCAGTTTCTTGCGCGAGCCGGCCTCCTTCCACAGCGGCCACAGCGGCGCGAAGGTTATGTCGAAAGAACCGTCCGTGAGTTTGGAGTAATCCAGCGCGAGCAGCAGCAGGTGCAGGAACTCGTCGGAGACGGGCACCCATTCTTTGGCGGCCCGCTTGTTGACCACCGAGGTAAGGCTGTAGGCGTCGCTGTAGCTGAACTCGCCGGAGATACGCTCCCACTCGGCGAAGATCTCGTCGGCCAGCTCTTTCGCGCCGGGAGTTTTAGTGCCGTAGGCCCGGAACTGCGCCGAGACGTTGAGGATGAAAGCCTTCTGCGCGAACGAAGCCGTGCTGCCCCGCCGGGAGCAGCCCCCGGCCAGCAGCGCCAGCGCCGAAAAAAAGATTATAGTCAGTCTCATGCGCCCCCTATGATGTTATACAAATACCACAATTCGAGCCGCCTTTCAACCTGGGATAAGGCAAAATTGTATAATTAATGGTCAATTTAAGCGCAAAGGACCTTGTTAGACCTATGCAAAGCTACCAGATACGCAAAAGTTTCCTCGATTTCTTCGCCAAGAACGGGCACCCGGTCGTGAAGTCCAGCCCGCTCATCCCCGAAGGCGACCCCTCGCTGCTCTTCACCTCGGCCGGCATGGTGCAGTTCAAGCCCTACTACCTGGGCCTCAAGACCGACATGAAGCGCGCGGCCTCCTGCCAGAAAAGTTTCCGCACCACCGACATAGACAATGTCGGCCGCACCAGGCGCCACGTGACCTTCTTCGAGATGCTGGGCAACTTCTCCTTCGGCGATTATTTCAAGGAAGAGTCCATCAAATGGGGCTGGGAATTCCTGACTAAAGAAATGGGCCTGGACCCGCAGAGGCTCTACCCGTCCATCTACAAGGGCGGCGTCGCTCCGCGCGACGAGGAAGCCCGCAGGATCTGGGAGAGCGTGCTGCCCAAGGGTCAGCATTCCCACATAGTGGAACTGGGCGACGGCGATAATTTCTGGGCGATGGGCGACACCGGCCCGTCCGGCCCGTGCTCCGAGATCTACTGGGACTGCGGCGAGCAGTACGCGCACTCCGGCTGCCAGGGCCCCGGCTGCTCCTGCGACCGCTACGTAGAGATCTGGAACCACGTCTTCACGCAGTTCGACAAGCAGCCCGGCGGCGTCTACGCCCCGCTGCCCAAGAAGAACATCGACACCGGCATGGGCCTCGAGCGCCTGACCTTCATCGTCGAGGGCAAGGACAGCCCTTTCGAAACCACGCTCTTCTTCCCGATAGTGGAAGCCGCCTCGAAGCTGCTGAAGGTCGAGTATGGTCCCTCGCCGGAAGCCGTCTCCGCCTTCCGCATCATCAGCGAGCATCTGCGCGCGTCCACCTTCCTGCTGGCCGCGGGCGTGATCCCTTCCAACGAGGGCCGCGGCTACGTGCTGCGCCGCCTCATCCGCCGTGCCGCGCGCTACGGGCGCGTGCTGGGCGCCCAGGACCCGTTCCTGCACAGGCTGGTGCCCGCCGTGCATACCATTTTCAAGGATGTCTACCCGGAGATCATCTCCGCCGAGAAGACAGTCAAGGAGGCCCTCAAGTTCGAGGAGCAGGGCTTCATAGAGACGCTGGAGAACGGCGAGCATTACCTGGCCGACATGCTGGAGCGCAACCCGCACGGCCTGCCCGGCGACGAGGCGTTCAGGCTTTACGAGACCTACGGCTTCCCGCTGGAGCTGACGCGCGAGATAGCGCTGAAGAAGAACATCCCGCTCGACGAGGAAGGCTTTCACCGCGCCCGCAAGGCCGCGCAGGCCACCGCCAAGGCCGGCTGGAAGGACTCCGGCGAGATGAACGGCTTCATGTTCCAGAAGGCCGAGGAAAAGTTCCCCGCCACCGTCTTCACCGGCTATGACGGCGCCGAGGGCGAGGGAAAGATCGTCGGCCTGCTGGACCTGGCCGGCGCCTTTACCGATTCCCTGGAGCCCGGCCTGGAGGGCTGGGCGGCGCTCGACCGCACCCCTTTCTACGCCGAGTCGGGCGGCCAGGTGGGCGACCTGGGCCTGTTCAGCGCCGGCGGCAAGACCGTGGCCGAGGTGCTGGACACGCAGAAGCCCGTGGGCAAGGTCTTCTTCCACCATGTCAAAGCCGTTGAGAAGCTGGCTGTGGGAGAGGCCGTGAAAGCCTCCGTCTCCACGCTGCGCTACCGCACGGCCTGCAACCATACCGCCGTGCACGTGATCAACGCCGCGCTCAAGACTGTGTTCGGCGAGAGCACCCGCCAGGCCGGCTCCATCGTCACGCCCGACAAGTTCCGCTTCGACTACACTACGACGAAAGCCCCCACGAAGGAAGACATCGCGAGGATAGAGACCATCGCCAACGCGGCCATCAGCGAAAACTACCGCGTCTTCAAGATGGAGCGCCCGCTCAAGGACGCCGAGCAGTTCGGCGCCACCACCCTGCTGGGCGAGAAGTACGCCGACCCGGCGCGCTTCGTGCTGATCAACCGGGGCGGTTGGGAAACCGCCAGGGACCGCTACAGCCTGGAGCTGTGCGGCGGCACGCATATAGACTCGCTGGGCGAGCTGATGCTGGTGAAGGTGCTCAAGGATTCCTCCGTCTCTCGCGGCGTGCGCCGCATAGAGGGGGTGGCCGGCCTTGCCGCCGTGGACCACCTGCGCGCCAGCGCCGACCTGGCCGAGGCGGCCGCTAAAAAACTTTCCGTGCCGGTGGAAGAGCTGCCGGCGCGGCTCGAGCAGCTGCTCGAGACCATAAAGGAGCTGAAGTCCGGCAAGGCCAAGGCCGCGCCCGCCGCCTCCAAGGAGGGGCGGCGCCTGCTGGCCGAGGGGATAGACGGCCACGGCTCCAGCTTCCTGGTCTACGACGGCGGCGCGCTGGACATGCGCGGCCTGCGCGGGCTCTCGGACGAGGTGAAGAAGGGGCTCAAGTCCACGCTCCTGTTCATCTACTCGCGCGCCGAGGGGAAATTCTCCTTTATCGTGACGCACACCGGGGACGTGACGGCCGACGCCTCCGCCATCGCCAAGGGCGTGGCCGCCGTTATAAACGGCTCGGGCGGCGGGCGCAAGGATTTCGCGCAGGGCGGCGGCGAGATACCGGCCGACCTGACGGCCTTCGAAAAACAGCTGGTCGAGCTGGCTAAGAAGCACATCTGAAGCGGTATTTGGCTATAATATAGCGTAGTTCGCAGGGAACTCTGGCGCCCGTAGTGAAATGGATATCACGGGAGCCTCCGAAGCTCTAAGTGCAGGTTCGATTCCTGCCGGGCGCACCAGTTTCCCAGTTCCGCCTCTCAAATGAATTTCGAAGAGGAAATCTCCCTTCTCATCAAATCCCGGTACCCGCTGGTGCTTGTGGATACCATCGACGAGCATTACGTGCTGGAGCAGCTGCACTCCCTGGCCGGCAGCCAGGGCTTCACCTTCTATCCCTGGTCGCTCACCAAGGGCCTGCGCATCGGCGCCAACGAGAACTCCTTCTACAAGACCGGCGACCCTGTGGCTATGCTGCGCATCGCCGGCGACCTCGTTAAAGAATCCCACAGCGCCATCTTCGCCTTCTCCGATTTTGACCGCTTCCTCAACGACGCCTCGGTGTCGCGCCTGCTGAAGGACCTGCTGCTGCGCATCAAGGGCACGCCCACCACGGTGGTGCTGCTGGGCGCCGAGGTGAAGCCGCCGGCCGATATAGCCCCGCTGGCCGCCCGCATCTCCGGCGGCTACCCCGACGAAAAACAGATCTTCAGCGAGATAAACAAGATAGTCGCGGACTACCAGCTGACGGCGTCCCACGTGGTGGCGGACCTCTCACCCGAGGACCTGCGGCGCATCGTCAAGACGCTCAAGGGCCTGTCGCTGCAGCAGGTGCGCAACGCGCTGAACCTCTGCCTGCTCAAGGACGGAGTGCTGAACGGCGCGGACCTGAAGTCCATAGAAAAATTCAAGAAAGAGGCCTTCGACCGCGACGGCATCCTGGAATATTTCGTCTCCGAGCCGCCCGGCGGCATAGCCGGCTTCGATAACCTCAAGCGCTGGATCTCCGACCGCAAGCGCTCCTTCTTCTCCGACAGCCCGCTGCCGCCGCCCAAGGGCCTGCTGCTGCTGGGCGTGCAGGGCTGCGGCAAGTCGCTCGCGGCCAAGGTGGCGGCGGGCGAGCTGGGCATCCCGCTGTACCGCCTGGACCTGACGCGCCTCTATTCCAAGTACATCGGCGAGACAGAGGAGAACCTGCGCAAGGCCCTCTCCACCGTAGAGCGCCTGGCCCCCGTCTGCCTGTGGATAGACGAGATAGAGAAGATCTTCGCCTCCTCCTCGGGCGACATCGACGGCGGCGTCTCCAAGCGCGTGCTGGGCACCATGCTCACCTGGATGCAGGAGCGCAAGGACCGCTCTTTCATCGCCGCCACCTCCAACGACATCAACAACCTGCCGCCCGAGCTGCTGCGCAAGGGCCGCTTCGACGAGATCTTCTTCGCCGACCTGCCGGACGCGCCCGCGCGCGAGGGGATACTGAAGATACACCTGGCCAAGCGCGGCCTGGACCCGTCGGCCTTCGACCCCGCAGGCCTGGCCAAGGCCTGCGCCGGGTTCAGCGGCGCGGAGATAGAGCAGGCCGTCATAGCGGCCCATTACAGCGCCTCCGGCGCCAACGAGACCATCTCTTCCAAGCACGTGCTGGAGCAGCTCAGGCTGACCCGCCCGCTTTCCGTCATCAAGGCCGAGGCCGTGGATTTCCTGCGGAACTGGGCCAAAGAAAGAAATATACTGCCGGTCTGATGAAGACCATACTCGTCACCGGGCCCACGGGCTACATTGGCGGGCGGCTGATACCGCGCCTGCTGGGCAGGGGTTATGCCGTGCGCTGCCTGGCGCGCCATCCGGAGCGGCTGGAAGGCCGCCCCTGGGCCGGCAGCGTCCGGGTGATCAGGGGGGACGTCCACACCAACGAGGGCCTGGCCGGCGCGCTCGAGGGCATACACGCCGCCTACTACCTGGTGCATTCCATGGCCGACGCGCCGGGCTTCGCGGAGATGGAGGCCGTCTCGGCGCGCAACTTCGCCGCCGCCGCGGCGGCCGCGGGCTGCGGGCGCATCATCTATCTCGGCGGTCCCGGCCAGGACGACCCGTCCCTCTCCCCGCACCTCGCGTCGCGCCACCGCGTGGGCGAGATACTGCGCTCCACTGGCGTCCCGGTGACCGAGTTCCGCGCCGGCATGATAGTCGGCTCGGGGAGCGTCTCTTTTGAGCTGATCCGCTACCTCGTAGAGCGCATGCCCCTGATCCCGGCCTGCAGCTGCCTGTGCGCGCATTCCCAGCCGCTGGCGGTCCGCGACGCCCTCTCCTACCTGCTCTCCTGCCTGGCGAAGCCGGAGACCGCCGGCAGGATCATCGAGATAGGCGGCTCTACCTGCCACCGCTACCGCGACCTGCTGAAGATCTATGCCGATATCCGCGGCCTGAAGCGGGCCTTTATCGGGCTGGACTACTGGAACACCTCGCTCTGCAGCGCCATCATAGGCCTGCTGACGCCGATCCCGCGCATCTTCGCCCGGCCGCTGCTCGACAGCCTCCACTGCGAAGCGACCTGCGACATCTCGGACGCGCTGCGCCTCTTCCCGGAGATAAAGCCGCTGGATTTCGCCACCGCGGTCAAATACGCCCTGGTCCGCCTCAGCGAGAACGCCGTGGAGACCTCCTGGACCGCCGCTTACACGCCGTCCTACGCCAGGGCCTACACTTTCGAGGACAGGGAGGGCATGATCAGTACCGGCCATGTGCTGGACATCGACGCGCCGCCTGCCGCTGTTTTTCGTGTGTTCGCGGGCCTGGGCGGGGAGCGCGGCTGGCTTTTCGGGCAGTGGCTGTGGGATCTGAAGGCCCTGCAGGACCGGCTGGTGGGAGGCATAGGGATGCGCCGCGGCCGCCGCCACCCGGACACCGTTCACCAGGGCGAGGCGCTGGACTCCTGGCGCGTGGAGCGTGTCATAGAGGGCCGCCTGCTGCTGCTGCGGGCGGAAATGCGGCTGCCCGGCAAGGGCTGGCTGCAGTTCGAGGCGGTGCCGCGCGGGAGCGCTTCCACGCTGCGGCTGGCCGCCTATTTCGAGCCGCACGGGCTGTTCGGCAGTCTGTACTGGTACTCGCTGTACCCGGCCCACGCCTACATGTTCAGGGGGCTGGCGCTGGAGATACGCGCCCGCGCCGAACGAAATCAGGCCTAAGTTGTCCGATTTGCGGCATAAAGGTATAATCGTATATATGCAAATCAACCTGGAAACGGATTACGCGGTACGCTGCATGGTCTACCTGAAGGACCATAAGGACGCGGTCTCCGTGCTGGGCGACGTGGCTAAAGGCACCAGGATCCCGCAGGCTTTCCTCTCCAAGATACTGCAGAAGATGATCAAGGGCGGCCTTGTGAAGTCCGCCAAGGGCAAGAGCGGCGGCTTCAGGCTCGCCAAGGAGCCGGACCGCATCAGCGTCTACAATATCATGCAGGCCGTCTGCGGCTGCGAGACCGTGATGAAGGTGGTCTGCTCCAAGACCAAGGAGCCCTGCGCGTTCCTCAAGTCCTGCAAGATACACGTGGTCTGGCAGGACCTCGGCAAGATCATGAAAATGATACTCGAGTCCAGGAAGCTGTCACAGCTGTAGGTCGGGCAGCCGCGGTGCGGGCCCCCGCGAGGGGGCCTTTTCTTTTGCGTTAAATGGACAAAAACAGTCCAAAAAACCTTGACAATTCGCGCGCCAATATAGGACAATAATAGTCCGACTATAAGCTCGCGCGATGAAAAACCGCTTACCGGAAACTTTGCTGACAGCCAGGCCTCAGGATTATCTCCTGTGCGGCGCGGTGCTGGCCGCCTCCCTGCTGTGGCTGGCGGCGCCGTCGGGCGCCGGCGGCGCGGCCCCGTCGGCTGCGCGCCTGCTGCGCGCGGGCGTCCCGCTGGCCGAGCTGCCGCTGGACCGGCCCGCGCGGCGCGTTCTGGCGCTGGGCACCGGCCCCGTTACGGTAGAGGTGGTGCCCGGGCGGGGGGTCCACATATCGGATACAAACTGTCCGGCAAAGACCTGCATGCATCACGGCTGGGCCAAGGCCACCGGGGAGACCATAGTCTGCCTGCCCAACCAGCTGCTGATCGAGGTGACGGGGGAGGCCGCCGAATATGACGCCGTCGTCCGCTGATCCCTCCGGCGCCCGCCGCTCCGCCGCCCTGGTGGCCACCGCCTGCGTGCTGCAGGTGGCCGAATCCTTTATTCCTCACCCCGTGCCCGGCGTGCGTCTGGGTCTGGCCAATATAGTGACGCTGGTGACGCTGGCCGAGCTGGGCTTCGCGGCCGCGCTGGAGGTGGCCCTGCTGCGCACCGTGGTGGCCTCGCTGGTGCTGGGGTCTTTCCTGACTCCTGGCTTCCTGCTGAGCTTCTTCAGCGCCGCGGCTAGTACGGCCGTGATGTGGGTGCTGCTGTCCGTTTCCGCCCGCTTCCCCGGCAAAGGCTTCAGCATAGTAGGCGTTAGCGTGGCCGGCGCGCTGGCTCATAACGCCTCGCAGCTCGGCCTGGCCTACCTGCTGCTGATCCGCCACGAGAGCATCTTTTACTTCGCCCCCTGGCTGGCCCTGAGCGGCCTGGTCACGGGCTGGCTGACCGCCCTGGTGGCGGCCGAGGTGCTGCGCCGGCCGGACGCCTTTTCTCTCGCCCTGCCCGGCGTGGCGGGCGCGGCCGTACCCGCGCCGCGCCGCTCTTACGCCCCGGCGGTACCCGCGGAGCTGAAACTGGCTTTGGCCTGCGCCGCGCTGCTGGCTGCGGTCTTTCTACGGCACCCGCTGGCCTTCCCGGCCCTGGGCGCCGGCCTGCTGGCCCTGATGGCGGCCACGCGCCTGCCGGCCGCGGAATACGCCTCGCTTCTGCGCAAACTGCGCGGCTTGTCCTGGCTGGCCGCCGTCTCTTTCCTCTTCCCGCTGTTCTTCACCCCGGCCGGCGGAGACCTGGTGCAGGCGGGGCCTTTTGAATTCGCCCGTGCCGGCCTGCTCTCCGGCTCTGTTTTCGCGGCCCGTATCCTGGTGATGGGCTGGACCGGTTTCCTGCTTAACGTCTATGCCTCCCCCGCAGAGCTCGCGGACGCCATCGGCCGGCTGTGCCGGCCGTTCGGCCGCCTGGGCTTTCCCGCGGAGAGGACCGGGGCCGTGATAGGCCTGGCCTGGGGCGAGCTCCCGGCCTTCACCGCCAGGGCGCGCGCCGCCGCCGCGGCCGCCGTGGCGCGCGGAGGCTGGCGCGGCGCGCCGCTGCGCTGGTCCGTGGGGCTGGCGGCGGGCGTGATAGCGGGGATGTGTGTGCCTGGAGAAGCCGTCAGTGCCGAAACCGCAGCCGCCTGAGCTGCAAGGAGAAAAAAATGAGCAAGGACATACTTAAGAAAGTTAAGCTCGGAGAACTGCCGGGCCCGGTCAAGTGGTTCATTACCATGTTCCTGGTCGTCATGACCTGCGGCTACCTGATGGCCATACTGAACATCAATACCTCGATGGGCATACTGCGGGAGTCCTACACCCCCGGCGGCGAGATCACCTACGAGTTCGGCGGCAGCGCCTACCAGAACATCATCAAGCATTACCGCGGCTCCGCCGAGGACCCGGCCGCCTATCCCGGCATGGACCTGCCGACGATGACCTCGACCAGCCACACGCACTTCATAGCCATGGGCGTGATGGTCTTCTGCCTGGGCCTGCCCTTCCTGTTCACCGTGACGCTGCCGGACTGGCTCAAGAAATTCGTGCTGGTGGATTCCTTCGTGGCGGTACTGATCGCCGTGGGCGCGTTCTGGGCCATCAAGTACGTAGCCCCGCAGATGGCGGTGCTGATGATGTTCTCCGGCATGCTGCTCGGGTTCTGCGTGATGTTCGAGACCACCGTGCCGCTCTACGAGCTGTGGCTTTACAAAGAATGCGAGTGTCCCGCGCCGGCGCCGGCCAAAGAGCCTGCGGCCGCCGCTCCGGCTCCCGCGCCCTCCACCGCGCCCGCGGACAGCCCCGCGGCCGAAGTAAGTTCCGACTGAGGACGTAAGATTTCCGGGCGGCTGCGCCCGAAAAACCAAACTAAGGAGTAACTAATGAAGAAACTAGCTATACTGGCCGGCTGCGCGGCGCTCTTCGGAGCCCTCGCGCTGCCGTCCGTGGCGGAAGAAGGGTTGGTGAAGGTGGGCGGGCACATGAAGGGCCCGGTGCTGACCGACAATGTCTGGGGCAAGGTCATGGTCGACGGCGTGAAGAGCGACGGCTCTTACTCCGCCGGCAGCTACTTCAGCACGCACGCCTTCCAGCTGTACATCTCGAAGGATATCACCGAGAACGTGTCCGTGCACGCCGTGCCGGACTTCGGCTCGGCCGGCGCCGGCGCCAGCCCCAGCCTCGGCAAGAAGATGGGCGAGACCCTCAAGGACACCGGCGGCGCTACCGCCTACAAGTTCCAGGAGCTGACCGCCAGCCTGAACATGACCGAGCTGGGCGTCCAGCTGAAGGCCGGCTACATGAGCCTGCCGTTCACGCAGGACTACGGCAAAGAGCTGTTCTGGCACGAGGAGCATAACGGCGGCAAGTTCACGCTGGCCTCCTCCTGGCACGACACCGGCCTCGAGATCTACAAGGCCTTCGAGCTGGGCGGCGTTTCCGTTCCCGCCTCCGCCTACATCGTCAACGGCAACAGCAGCCATAACCGCGACAACAACAACAGCCGCGCCGTGATGCTGCACGCCGAGCCCGAGTTCGGCCAGTTGAAGACGTTCGCGTCCTTCGGCGCCGGCAAGTGGGGCGACTCCGTGGCCCTGGCCACCGGCACGCTCAACGGCGTGGCCGACGACACGGACAAGAAGACCTTCTACCGTGTTTCGACCGGCCTGGGGTATTCCTACAAGCGCTTCAAGGTGCGCGGCGAAGCCGCCTGGGGCAGGTGGAACGACAGCCTGTCGCTGACCGGCGCGCCGTATTCCAAAAATCGCGACGACTTCGGCTATTACGGCAAGGTGTTCTACACCGTCATGCCCGACAAGCTGACCGCGATGGCGCACTACAACTACTACGTCAACGACGTGGTGAACGCCGGCAAGAACGGCATCATGCAGGAGAAGTACGACACGACCTACCTGGGCCTGCAGTACGAACCGGCCCCGGCGTTCACGGTGCTGGTCGGCTACACCCGCGGCAACTGGCGGAACAACGATATTCCTACCAAGAAGGACTACGTGCAGTTCAACCGGTTCCAGACCTCGGTGAAGGTGACGTTCTAATAAAGCTGTAAACGGTCCCGGGCGGCGCTGAGGCCGCCCGGGCCGCTCATAAGATGAAGAAAACACTGGTACTCCTTGCCGCGCTGGCCGCCGCCCTGGGCTGGGCTTACGCCCTGCGCTCTGGCGCTTTCACGCCCAAGGGCAAGATCATCAAGCGCACGCGCTTCATGATGAACACGCTTTGCACCATCCAGGTCCCCAACGACCTGGGCGCCCGCGCTACCGGGGCGGCCATAGAGCGGGCCTTCGACCGCATGGCCGAGCTCGATAAAAAATTCAGCGTAACCAACCCTGAGAGCGCCGTCTACAAATTCAACCATGACCGCGCGCCTATCACGGACCCCGACGTGGCGGCCGTGGCGGGGACCGCCCTGGAAGTGAGCCGGGCCACCGGCGGGGCCTTCGACATTACCGTGCAGCCGCTGGTGGACCTGTGGGGCTTTTACACCACTTCTGCCTCGTCGCAGGCAGTGCCCTCCCCCGAGAAGATAAAGGCCGCCCTCGCCAAAACCGGCTGGCGCCGGATAATTCTCAAGGACGGCCGCGTGACGGCCGCCGACCCGGAAGTGCGGCTGGACCTGGGCGGCATAGCCAAGGGCTATATCCTAGGCGAGGGCGCGAAAGCCCTCAAGGCGGCCGGCGTGAAGTCGGCCCTGCTGCTGACCGGCGGCCAGGTGCAGTCCTTCGGCACGGCCGCGCCGGGCCTGCCCTGGAAAGTGGGCCTGCGCAATCCGCGCAACGACGGCTATGTGGCCAGCCTGCCCTTCGACTCGGAGATGGGCGTGGCCACCGCGGGGGATTACGAGCGCTATTTCGAGGCTGGCGGCGTGCGCTATCACCATATACTCGATCCCAAAACCGGCTACCCGGCGCGCAAGACCATGAGCGTCAGCGTGATAACCCCGGACCCCGCCTGGGCCGACGCGCTGGACACGGCGCTGTTCGTGCTGGGGCCGGAGCGGGCCCTGGCTTTCGCCCGGGAGCGCGGCCTGGACGTCATAGTCATCGACGCCGCCGGAAAAATTCAGACCTCGCGGGAAAACCCCGCGCGGAATAAAAAGTGAGGAGAAATACTATGCGTAAATTAATTATCGCTGCCGTAGTTCTGACCGTCGCGGGCGCTTTCAGCCCGGCCAGGGCCGAGCGCCTTCTGACCGAAGAGAAGGCCATAACGGAGATGCTGCCCGGGGCCGAGAGCGTGGAGAAAGTCGCCCGCCCGGTGACCGCGGTGGAACTGGCCGCCATAAAGGCCCAGCTCGGCGGCTTCCTGAACTCAGATTCCAAGGCCGCCCCGGACCCTAAGGAATTCGTGTTCCATTTCGGCCTCAAAGGCGGCAAGCGCGCGGGCGCGGCCCTGCTGGACACGCAACCCGGCAAGTGGGGCGTGGTAGGCTTCGCTATCGGCCTGGACGCCGCGAGCGGCAAAATAGCCAACATGGCCGTCACGACCCTCTCCGAGAAGCGCGGCCGCCCCGTGGCGCTCAAGAGCTTCCTGCGGCAGTTCTTCGGCAAGAGCAGGGCCGACAAGTTCGAGACCGGCAAGGACGTCAACGCCATAGCCGGCGCGACCGTCTCCACCAAGGCGGCCGCTTTCGCCGCCCGCAAGGCGGTGGTGGTCTACTCCGTGCTGTTCCCCAGGAACTAAGTTCTCTCCTCGCCTGCCCGCCGGTTTCCGCGGCCGGGCAGGCCCGGCTTTTTTGCACCCCGTAAGGCCCGCGGCATTTTATTCCCGGAGGGTACCATGGCGAAGATACTGATAATCGACGACGACCCGGACATAACGGAGTCAATGCGGATCATACTGGAGAGCTGCAGGCATTCCGTCAAGCTGGCCAAGAACGGCGAAGAGGGCCTCAAAGAGGCCGCCGCCGCGAAATACGACCTGGTCATCCTCGACGTGATGATGGAGACCATGAGCAAGGGCTTCGAGGTAGCCAGGGCGCTCAAGGGCGTGCCGGCCAACGCCAAGACCCCGATCCTGCTGCTCACAGCCATCAAGGAAAGCACCGGCCTGGACTTCGAGACCGAAGCCGGCGACAAGGACTGGCTGCCGGTGGATTCCTACCTGGAGAAGCCGCTGAAGCCCAATGAACTCCTCGTCAAAGTCGAGTCGCTGCTCCGCAAGTAGCGCGGCCCCGCCGGCCGCGGCGGAAGGCCTGGCTGAAAGCCTTTACTGGCTGATCCGCCTGCGCTGGTTCGCCGTGGCCGGTATCTTTTTCACGGCCCTGCTGGCGCGGCAGTGGCTGGGCCTGCGCCTGCCCTACGGGGCCGTGCTGGCCGTCGCCGCCGCCCTGGGGGGCTGCAACTTCCTGCTGCTGGCCTACCTTGACCGCGCGCGCGCGGCAGCCGGTCCCGGCCTTGCCCGCGTCACCAATCGCCTGGCCAACGCCCAGATCCCGCTCGACCTGCTCTGCCTGACGGCGCTGGTGCATTTGACCGGCGGCGTGGAGAATCCGTTCTCCTACTATTTCGTCTTCCACATGATCATCGCCAGCGTGCTGCTCTCCCGCCGCGCCAGCTACCTGCAGGCCGCCTTCGCGCTGCTGCTGTACCTGCTGCTGGCCGGCCTGGAATATACCGGCGCCTGGCCGCACTATTGTGCGGCCTCGTCGCCCGGGCTTTGCCTGCGCGGGGACCTGCTGCATTTGCTGGGTTCCTGCGCGGCCTTCGGCACCACCCTGTTTATAGCCGTCTACATGGCCTCGTCCATCTCCCACAAGCTGCGGCAGAAAGAGGCCCACCTGCGCGCGGCCAACGAGCAGCTGCGCGAGAAGGACAAGATCAAGAGCAACTACGTGCTGCGCGTCACGCACGACATCAAGGAGCACCTCGCCGCCATCCAGGCCTGCCTGGACCCGGTGCTGCACGGCGTCACCGGCCCGGTGCCGCCCGCCCAGGAGAGCCTGATAAAGCGCTCCTACGAGCGCACCGGCAAGCTGATGGTCTTCGTGAAGGCGCTGCTCGAGATCACCCGCATCAAGCTGAGCCGCAAGATGGAGGCCGCCGACTTCTCGCTGCGCAGGACGGCCGAGAGCGCGGTGAACCACGTGCTGGAGAGCGCCGCGGCCAAGAACATAAAGCTGACCTGGGCGGTAAATGCCGGGGTGGACGAAGTGCGCGGCTCTCAGATCTACATCGAGGAGACCATAGCGGGCTTCCTCGCCAACGCCGTCAAGTACACCCCGGAGGGCGGCAGCGTGGACCTGACGATTGGCGACGCCGGCGCCTCGGTGCTGATCCGCGTGAAGGACACCGGCATGGGCATCCCCGCCGACGAGCTGCCGCGCATCTTCGAGGAATTCTTCCGCGCCCGCAACGCCAAGGCCGCCGAGCGCACCGGCACGGGCCTGGGGCTGTCCATAGCCAGGGAAGTGGCGCTGCGGCACAAGGGCAGGGTCTGGGTGGAGTCGGAGGAGGGCAAGGGCAGCGTCTTTTATTTCGCCCTGCCCCGCGCCGCGGCCTGAACGGCCCCGCGATATAGTAAAATTCCTCCAGCCTCCCGCGGAGGCCGCCTATGCCCGTAAGAGTCATCTGCGCCTGCGGCGCCGTTTACAACCTCAAGGACCAGTATTCCGGCGCCCGGCTGGGCTGCCCGCTCTGCGGCCGGGCCGTCGACGTGCCCACGCTCCCGCCGCCACCGCCGGTGCGCCCGCAGGACGGCGACCCCGCCTTCGCGCGCGAAACCTTCCTGCTGCACGAGCGGCACTTGGGCGTCAGCGAGAAGTACTCCGTGCTCGGCAAGGACGGGGCCCCGCTGCTCTTCGTGGAGCGCCCCAACCATCCTTTCCTGAACGTCCTGGCCATCTTCGGGGGCCTGGCCGGCGGCCTGCTGCATTTCATGGCCTTCGCCGGGCTCGGCATGGCCGCCAAGCAGGCCGGCCTGGACGCCGTGACCCGCGGCCTGCTGCTGCTGTGGACCTTCGGCGGCAGCGCGCTCGCGGTGGTAGCGGTGGCGCAGCTGCTGTTCAAAAAGCGGCATATCACGGTCTACCGCGACGACAGCCGCGAAGAGACCGTGCTGAAGATAACGCAGGACTCGCGCCTGCAGCTGAGTACCGCCTCCTACACCGTGGCCGGGCCTGACGGCGAGCCGCTGGCCTTCATCTTCAAGAAGCGGCTGCGCAACATCCTCCGCAAGCGCTGGTACGGCCTGGGCCCCGACGGCCCGCTGTTCGTGGCCGAGGAGGATTCGCCCATACTCTCGCTGCTGCGCCGCATGGTGCTGGGCTTCCTGGGGCTGATGCACACCGACTTCGTCATCCGCTCGCCGGAGGACGGCCGGGTGCTGGGGGAATTCAACCGCGGCATGACGCTGCGGGACCGCTACGTGCTGGACCTGACGCCGGACCCGCTGCGCGCGCTGGACCGCCGCGCCGCGCTGGCGCTGGGCGTGCTGCTGGACACCGGGGAGGGGCGCTGATGGCCGAGCCTCTTAAGATGATCACCCCCGCAATGCTCGCGGACGACCCGTTCCGCCCGGCGCGCGTGGATTTCGAGAAGGGCCTGTCCTCGGCGCCGGCCTTCGCGATAGGGCTGATCATAGTTAACGTCCTGGTCTTCGCCCTCGAGATAAAACTGAGCCTGCTCACCAGCCGCAAGGACGTGATCTACGCCGGGGCGGTCTACGGTGAGAAGGTCTTCGCCGGGCAGAGCTGGCGGCTGGTCACCGGCATGTTCATGCACGCCAACCTGGGCCACCTCTTCGGCAACTGCCTGGCCCTGTACCTGGTGGGCATGGCGGCCGAACAGGCCTGGGGCCGCCGGCGCTCGCTGGCCATCTACTTTATCAGCGGCCTCGCGGCCTCCTTCGCCAGCGCCTTCCTGGGCACGCGCCCCTCCGTGGGCGCCTCGGGGGCCCTCTTCGGCCTGATGGGCGCGGTGATGGTGTTCTTCTTCCGCCACGGCAACTCCTTCTACGCGCGCAACCGCCGCGTGGGCAATTTCCTCATCGCCTGGTCGCTGCTGCAGCTCTGGCTGGGCAGCCTCAACCCGCGCGTGGACAACTGGGCCCACCTGGGCGGCATGCTGGCCGGCAGCATCATAGGGGCATATATGCCCTCGCGCTTCTTCGAGGACAAAGCGGCTAGTTGAGCGACGGCTGCGCCCGCAGCTTGCTCACCCACAGCGCCAGCTCCACCAGGTCCAGGTCCGTTATCTCCGGGTAGCGCGCCGCTGCCGCCAGCGAGCGCACCGTGGCTCCCTTGCCCTCGAAGCGGATCACCGCTATGGCGCGGCCGTTATACTTCACCTCGTAGGCCGCGCTCCCCGTCCTGAAATAATCCGGCCAGTTCAGCGAGCGGTAGATGAAGGCGGTCAGGGTGCCCGTCTTGTGCGCCCTGTAGCCGCCCGGCTGCCATTCCTTCACGTTCCATTTCATAATGCCCCCTTACCCGCGGCGGTAACTCCCGCTTATAGCCTAGCAGACGCTGCCGACAAGGGCCTGTCGGGAAGTTGCCCCCCGGCGGCGGCCTATTTTATACAATTCTATCTATAGTCTCCGGAGGTCTGATGCTTAAACTGCTATTTTCCCTGTGCCTGTGCGTTCCGGCCTTCGCGGCCGAGGACGCTCCCAAAGATACGGTCATGAACGCGCTGGAGGCCGAGCTGGAGCGCTCTTTTTCCGGCCTGAAGAACGCCGAAAAAGTGCCGCTCTATTACCTGGCCTACGAACTGACCGACTCCAAATTCCGGCAGATCTCCGCCAAGCTGGGCGCGCTGGAATACGACGCGCCGCAGCGCGGGGCCACGCTGGACGTGGACGTGCGGGTGGGGGGGATGGAGCTGGACAACACCCACCAGGTCAAGGGCGGCAACGCCTGGGCCAATTACCCGCAGCAGGGCAACTACCCCATCTCCATGGAGGGCAACGAGGCGGCTATCCGCGCCCGTGTCTGGGAATACACCGACAAGGCCTACAAGACGGCCCAGGAAAATTTCACCAAGGTGAAGATGAACAAGGCCGTCACCGCCGCCGAGGACGACCCTTCGCCCGACTTCTCGCCGGCCAAGCCGGAGAAGTTCTACGAAACGGTAGAACTGCCCGAGCCCGATCTCGACGCCTGGCGCGCGCGCCTGAAGAAGCACTCCGCCGTCTTCGCGGCCTATCCCTTCGTCTACGACTCCGGCGTAACGCTCTCCTACGAGAACGAGAACCGCTGGATAGCCACCTCCGAGGGCACCCGGGTCAAGACCGGCAATAACTACATAACGCTCTCCTATTACCTGATGGGCCGCACCACCGACGGCATGGACATCAGCCGCAACATGAGCTACGCCGGGGATTCCTTCGACGACCTGCCCGCCGACGAGAAGATAGCCGCCGATATCACCCGCTCCTTGCGCGAGCTGGAGCTGCTCAGGGACGCCCCCGTGGTGGAGCCCTACAGCGGCCCCGCCATACTCAACGCCCGCGCGGCCGGCGTGTACTTCCACGAGATCATAGGCCACCGCATAGAGGGCCACCGGCAGAAGCTCGAGGACTCGGGCCAGACCTTCGCCAAGAAAGTCGGGCAGAAGGTGACCGGCGACATCATCACACTCTACGACGACCCGTCCATGAAGGAGTTCCGCGGCCGCCCGCTGCGCGGCTACTACCGCTACGACAACGAGGGCGTGCGCGGTGCCCGCGCGGACATCATCGAGAAGGGCGTGCTGAAGGGCTTCCTGATGAACCGCACCCCGATCCGCGGCTTTGCCGCGAGCAACGGCCACGGCCGCCGCTCCGCCGGCCTGCCCACCGTTTCGCGCATGGGCAACACCATCGTGGAGGCCTCGGTCACCGTGCCCTACGCTGCGCTGCGCCAGCAGCTCATAGACGAGTGCAAGAAACAGAACAAGCCTTTCGGCCTGGTCTTCGACGACATCTCCGGCGGCTTCACCAACCCCGGCCGCGGGAGCGGGCAGAGTTTTAAGGTGCTGCCGCTGCTGGTCTACAAGGTGTACGCCGACGGCCGCCCCGACGAGGTGGTACGCGGCGTGGACATAGTGGGCACGCCCATCACCAGCTTCAGCAAGGTCGCCGCCGCCGCCGACGACTACGACATCTTCAACGGCACCTGCGGCGCCGAATCCGGCTCTGTGCCGGTGTCCGCCGTCGCCCCGAGCCTCCTGATAACCGAGATGGAGGTGGAGAAGTCCCAGAAGTCGCAGCAGAAGCCGCCGGTGCTCAAGCCGCCGCTGCACGACAAATAAGGAAACGCCATGAAAAACAACCTGATCGCAGCTTTTGCGGTGCTCGCGGCGCTGGCCGCCCCCGCCGGCGCGGCCCTGCCCGCCGACGACAAGGTCTTCGCGGCCATGCACGACGAACTGGGCCGTTCGATGGACCGGCTCAACATGGACAACCTGGGCAAGCCGTACTTCCTGGCCTACCACGTGGAGGACGGCCATTACTTCGCCGTCTCGGCCGCCTTCGGGGCCCTGGAAGGGGTCTCTTCCGCCGACTACCGCCGTGTGAAGGCCGACCTGCGCGTGGGCAGCGCGCGCCTGGATAACAGCCATTACGCGCCCGACGTCTGGGCCGGCTACCGCGCCGAGCCGGACTGGAGCGTGGCGCTGGAGGATAATTACGACTCGCTGCGCTTCTCGCTCTGGTCCGCCACCGACAAGGCTTACAAGAAGGCCCTGGAGAACTATTCCAAGAAGAAGGCGTTCATCGAGTCCAAGAACATGGCGGAGCTCTACGACGACCTCACGCCGCAGGCGCCGGCGGAGCTGTTCCGGCCCGTGGCCACGGAGCGCCTGGACGAGCATACCTGGCAGGAGAATATCCGCCGCGTCTCGGCCGTCTTCCTTAAATACCCAGGCGTGAAGTATTCCTCGGTGCGCCTTTCTTTCAGTTCCGGCGGCTCGCGGTTCCTTAACAGCGCCGGCGCCGCAGCGCGGCAGCCAGCTTGCGACGGCAGCGTCTCGATAGACGCCATTGGCTACGCGCCGGACGGCTTCCGCCTGAAAGCGTCCCACTCCGAGAGTTTCTGCCTGGTCAAGGACGCGCCGCCGCTGGATAAGCTGCTGGACAAGGCCGAGGAGCTGGGTGGGGACCTGGACCGAATGAGCAAGTCCGAGCCGGTAAAGGCCTACATCGGCCCGGTGCTCTTCGAGGGGCCCGCCGCCGCGCGCTTCTTCGACAATTTGCTGGTGCGCAACGTGGGCAACCCGCGCGAAGTGTGGACCGAGAAGTCCCGCTGGAACGCCGACACTGTCTACCGCCGTGCCGGCGAGCTGGTGGAGCGGCTCGGCATGCGCGCTACCTCGGCCTTCCTCAACGTGGTGGACGACCCGCTGGCCCGCTACCACGAGGGCCGGCCTCTGGCCGGCTTCTACGAAGCGGACGACGAGGGCGTGCCCGCCCGCAAGATCAGCCTGGTGACCAAGGGCAAGCTGGCGGAGTATTACATGTCGCGCGCGGCCACCCGGGACTTTAAGGCCTCCAACGGCCACGGCCGCGGCAGTTTCATGGATTACCCGGCGGGCGCGCCTTCCAACGTGTTCATCGTGCCGGAGGAGAACCCGGCGCGCGTGCTGCCGCTCTCCGAACTTAAGAAAAAGTTCCTCGAGCTCTGCCGTGAGCAGGAGCTGGAGTACTGCATCCGCGTGAAGGGCATAGACGGCATGTACTCGCCCTTCTCCGCCTGGAAGGTGTACCTGGACGGCCGCGAGGAACCGGTGCACGGTATCGAATTCACAGGGGTTAACCTGCGCGCCCTGCGCGACATCACGGCCGTTTCTCGGGAGACCACCGTGCACGACCTGGCCTGGGGCGCTTCCGCCTCCATTGTAACGCCCTCCATCCTGGTGCAGGAGATGGAGATAAAGAAGACCGAGGATAAGGCCGAGAAAAAGCCGTACCTGCCTCACCCGTACTTCGGAAAGTGAACGGATGACCAAAGTAAGGCCTGTCCTGCCGCTCGCCGTTTTCGCGCTGCTCTGCCTGCCGGCCGCCGGCCCGCAGGCGCGGCAGCGCGGCGACGAGCGCAACGCTTTCCGGTCCTACTACACGCAGGAATACCTGGCCTTCAAGAAGCGCCTCGTCGAGGAACTGGGAAAGGTCCCGCCCGGAAAATTCAGCGAATTCTCCAAGCGCAGCAAGGCGGAGCCGGGCAGCGACCACAAGGTCATCGCGCTCACCTTCGACGCCTGCGGCGGCCGCCACAGCGGCTACAACAAAGCGCTGATAGAGTACCTGCGCCGCGAGAAGATCCCAGCCACCCTCTTTATCACCGGCCTCTGGATAGAGGAGAACAAGGAAACCTTCGCCGAGCTGGCCAAGGATCCCCTGTTCGAGATCGCCAACCACGGCCTGCTGCACCGGCTGTGCTCCACCGAGGGGCGCAGCAAGTACGGCGTGTATCCGACGCGCGACCTGGGCGACGTGATAGACGAGATGGAACTGAACTCGCGCAAGATCGCGGAGCTCACCGGCCGCCGCCCGTTGTTCTTCCGCTCGGCCACGGCTTTTACCGACGAGCTTTCGCTCAAGGTGGCGCAGCGCCTGGGCATGGAAGTGGTGGGCTACAGCGTGCTCTCCGGCGACGCGATGCGCGCTTCGGCGAAGACGATGAGCAGGAACATCCTCGCCGGGGCGCGGCACGGCGCCGTGGTGATAATGCACTTCAACCACCCCGAGTGGCCCGTGCAGGAAGCGCTGGAAAAAGCGGTGCCCGAGCTGCGTAAGCGCGGCTTCGATTTTTCCCGCCTGGAAGACTTCACCGTGAAGCCATAAAAAAATATTTTCGCCTACCCCCCTTGACAAGTCAAGATTCGTCTGTTATATTCTAGTTGTAGTCTTGCTCTTTGATTCGCACCGGCGGCGTGGTTGGCAGTTCGGTTCGGGGTTCGGCCCCGGTCCGGTGCTCGGTTCCCCCAGGTTCGCGGCCCGCTCCCGCGCGGCGTCTTGCGGCGCCCGCTTCGGTCTGACAGCGGTGGTCCGTGTTCCGGGGAGTGCTTCGGCCCGTCTCCCGCCTTTTTGGCGGCGCGCGGCCGGCTTCCTGGTTCGGTGGCCCGTCCCTTGCGGCGGTGTTCCGGCCCCCGGGTTGGCGCTCCGGCTCCCGCGGTCTACGCGGTTCTTGCCCGGTCGTCCTTGTGTGGTGTGCGGTCTGCGGTTGCGGTACAAACTAAAGTAACGGCTTCGGCCGATGATAGGGCCCCCTTTCGTAGGGGGCCCTCTCAATTTTATGCCAGCTTAACGGAAGGCTATTGGCCCCTACGAAAGGTTCCTTATGGGGAGAGCTCGCTGCGGCTCGCAGGGGGCCCTCTCAATTTTATGCCAGCTTAACGGAAGGCTATTGGCCCCTACGAAAGGTTCCTTATATAAGAGGCTCGCTGCCGCTCGCATGGGGGCCCTCAGGGCGCTCCAATTACGGTGACACAATACTTAATTGCTGGAATTAAGTTCTGTGTCACCGGAATTCAATTTGTTATTATTAATACCTGTATGGGGACTATTTTTGCGCTGCTGAAGGAGAATAAGGGCAAGGCCGCGGTATTCGCGGCGGGGCTTGCGCTGTTCTCGGCGGCGCTGCTGCCCAAAGCCGCGCTCGAAGACGCCTTCTCCCGCTATACCTTCTATTGCCTGCTGGCGCTGTACCTGGCCCTGGCCGGCGCGATCATAGCCTTCGCCGCGAAGCGCCGGGAGCAGCTGCCGGAGTTCTTCGCCCGCAACAAGCGGGGCTTCCTGTTCTCGCTCGCGCTGGCCGCCGTTATCTTCGCCGCCGCCAAGCCCTCCTTCCGCATCCTCAGCGACGAAACAAACTTGCTGTCCGTGTCCCGCACCATGCTGTCCGAGCGCCGCGTGGACAATATCACCATGGGCAAGTGGTATTACTTCAACCTGCAGCCCCTGGCCCGCGAGCGTGACAAGCGCCCCTACGCCTATCCCTTCGCCGTGTACGCAGCGCACGCGCTGACCGGCTACCGGCCCGCCAACGCCTTCGCCGTGAATTTCGTATTGCTGGTATTGCTCTTCTGCGGCGTCTTCGCCCTCTTCCGCGGCCTCTACGGCGAGGTCGCGGCCTATTGCGCGGTGCTGCTGGCGGCCGCGCAGCCGCTGCTCATTCTCAACGCCGCCTCGGGCGGCATGGACTTCATGTATGCCGCGCTCATCTTCTTTTCTTTCCTCGCCCTGCGCGAATACCTGCGCGACGGCGGCCCGGAGACTTTCGGCCTGCTGCTGGCGCTGCTGCTGCTGCTGGCCAACACGCGCTACGAGGGGCCGGTGTTCCTCGCCGCTGCGGCCCTGGTGCTGCCGCTGGCGGGGCGGGTGAAGGCGGCCGCGCTGGCCACCTGGCAGTTCGCCGTGCTGCCGCTGGCCGTGCTGCCGGTGTTCATACAGCGGGTCTGCTTCAGCACCAATTTCGAGCAGGCCGCCGGCGTGGTACCGTTCAGCGCGGCCAACCTGCTCAAGAACTCCGTCTCTTTCGTGCTGTTACAGTTCAATAACGGCTCCCTCCTGTTCCCCTACGCCTCGCTGGTGAACCTGGCCGGCCTGGCCGCCGCCGGGGCGCTCTTCCTGCGGCTGGCCCGGCGCGGCGGCGGAGAGGGGCAGGACCGCCTGCTGGCCGGTGTCTCGGCCGCGGGGCTCGCGCTCTACTGGCTGGTGACCTGCCTCTACTACTTCGGCGACCCGGCCCACCAGGCTTCCGCCCGGCTCTTCCTGCCGGCGGCGCTCACGCTGTCGCTGCTGGCCGCCGGCCTGCTGGCAAGGGCGACGCGCGGCCGCCCCGTGCCCGCGCTGCTGGCCGCTTCCGCCCTGTTCCTGTTCTACGCGCCGATAGCGGCGGAGAACCGCTTTTATAACAGCCTGTTCCTGGGCCGCGAGTACCGCCACCAGGTCAGTTTCCTCGAAGAACTGGGCGATAAACATATCCTGCTGATAAGCGACCGCCCTGGCCAGTTCGTGGTGCTGGACCGCGGCGCCGTCAACTTCGACTACGCCCGCGCCAGCTACCCCTCGCTGGCCGACGAGCAGCGCCGGCATCTCTACAGCCGCGTCATAGTTTTCCAGGAGATACTGTTCGCCACCGGCAAGCCCACGCCCTCCACCGAACTCGGCCCCGAGTACAAGCTGCGGCCGCTGCTGGAGCGGCAGAATACGGGCGACAGTTTCCTGCGGTTCTCCGAAGTGATCTTCCCGCCGGCCCCCTGACCCGCCTTCCTTGACCGCCCGCCCCAGAACTGGTAGATTTTTCGCATGGGGGAAAAAATACTCGTTGTTGACGACGACCCGGAGATACAGCTCGCCATGCAGGGCCCGCTGGAAGCCGCCGGCTACACCGTCCGCCTGTGCGATCACGGGCGGGATGTGCCCGCCGCCGTGGCGGAGTTCAAGCCGGACCTGCTGCTGCTCGACGTGATGCTGCCGGGCGCCGACGGTTTCTCGCTGGCCATGAGCCTGTCGGAGAATGAGGCCACAGCCCGCCTGCCTATCATAGTGGTCTCGGGGCTCGACACCTCGGAGGCTTTGTTCCGCACGCTGCCGCAGGTGGCGGCCTTCGTTACCAAACCGTTCGACACGGTGTCTCTGGTGGAGAAGGTGCGCAAGGCGCTGCTGCCTAAAACCTAACGATATGGAAGAGAACGAGCGCGATCACGGCTGGCTTAAATGGCTTTTTATCGTACCCGCCTGCCTGGCCCTGGGCGCGCTGGGGGTGCGCTGGGGGATGGCGCCCGGCCGCGCGCGGCAGGTTCTCGCGCCTGCCGCAGCCTCGGCCCCCGTTACCCCAGCTGAACCCGTTGCGGCCCCTCCGGCCGCCGCGGTTAAGGATAATTTCGAACTGCAGAGCGATGAGACCACTACCGGCGAGGCCGGCGTGGTCTGGGGCGAAAAGACCGCTGCCGCTCCCGGCGGGACTAAAGCCTCGGCACAGCCAGCGGCCGGCTCTCCCGCAGACCCCGCCGCCGCAAAAAAAGACTCCGAGACCGGTTTCATGTACGGCGCGCTGACCAAGGTGGCCGGCACTTTGCTGAACAATCCAAAGGCTCTGGCAGCGCTGTTCAACAACGAGTACGTGGTAAAGGGCTTCATGTCGCGCGGCACCGTGCGCAGCGCCACCGCCAGCAAGGCCGCGCTGTCGGCCTATCTCAAGAACCCAGCCAACCTCTCCAAATTCATGTCCAAGCCGCCGGTGCAGGCCGGCCTGAAGCGCGCCGACCTGATGAGCGCCATGGCCGGCAGCAAGATGGTGGGCGCCATGCTGGACACGCCGGGCGGCAAGGCCCTGCTGGCCGATCCCGCCGCCATGGCGGAGATAGTGCGGGCCAACCCGGACCTGGCGCTGGTGCTCGCGGACCCGGCGGTGATGGGAGCCCTGATGTCCAACCCAAAAACCGCAGGTATAGTTAACCAGGGCGCGGCAGGCTACAGGCCCTGAGCTACAAGGAAACGAAACCGCAGAGGTGAACGTATGGTGAAAAATATTCTGATACTCTGTCTGTCCGCCGCGGCGGCGTTCTTCGGCTGGCGCCTCTACGGCGCCGCGCCGGCCGGCGCCCAAGACTTGGCGCATGTTATAGCTGCGCGCGCCGACCTGCAGCCCGGCACGGTGCTCACTGAGGACATGCTGGAGACCAGGACCTTGCCGCGCTACGCGCTGCAGCAGGGCGCTTACGAGGTGCGGTCCATGACCGATATAAAAGCTCCCGCCGGCCTGACCGTAGTGGTGCGCATTCCCAAGGGGGACCAGGTCACCGAGAACTGCCTGAAGGACGACGGCGCGCCGCCGGCCTCCGCCGGCAAGCTGCTGCGGTCGCAGGAACGCTACCTGTCCGGCCTGAAATATTTCCAGAATTCCAATTACCCCATGGCGCGGTCCGAATGGCAGGAGGCGCTGAAGCTCGACCCCAGGAACGCCGACGCGGCCGCCGGCCTCAAGCGCGTGAACATGATAGAGGCCGGGGGCAAATAACCCGGGCCGAAGCTTTAGCGAGGACGTCCGCCGGGCTAACTGAATGCCCCTCATAAACCTGCACAATCACTCTTCCTATTCCGACGGCACGCTGGCTCCGGCGGCGCTGGCGGCGGAGGCCGCGCGGGCCGGCATAAAGTATTTCTCGCTCACGGACCACGATGCGGCCGGCGGCTGGGGGGAGATGGCGGCCGCCCTGAAAGAACACGGGATAAGCTACTGCTGCGGCGTGGAGATAGGCGCGGGCCCTTGCGACTATCTGCATATCCTGGGCTACGGCATAAACCCGGCGGACCCGGTCCTGCTGGCCGCCCTGGCGGCCCTGCGCGAAAGAAAAGTGACACGCCTGCACCAGACGCTGGCGCTGCTCAAAGGCCTCGGTATAGAAGTAAGGGACGAGGAGCTGCACTGGCGCGGCTCCTGCCCGCCGGACACTTTCCAGGTGGAGGCGATCCTGCGCGATCGGGGCTTGGCGCCCAGCCGCAAGGAAGCGCACAGGCTTTACTTCGCGCCGGGGGCGCCCGCCCATGCGCCGCGCAATTCACCCACCGCCGCCGAGGCGATAAAGATCATTAAAGGCGCCGGAGGCAGGGCGGTGCTGGCCCATCCCTACACGCTCGGTGAAGGCCTGGACCTGCCCGCCCTGAAAGACGCCGGCCTGGAAGGGCTGGAGGCTTTTTACCCGCGGCATACCGAGGACGCGACGCGCGGTTTTCTGGCCCTGGCCAAACGCTACGGCCTATTCGTCACCGCCGGTACCGACTTTCACGGCCCCGGCACCGAGCGCGACAAGATGTCCGGTTTCGAATATAACGAAGAGCTTTTCGCGGAAGTAAGAAAATCATTCATCTGAGGTAACGGGCCTGTAAAGCGATGAAAATCCCTGCTTCATTTATCTTGTCCGCCCTGGCGCTGCTGTCCGCGGCGGCCGCGGTGGCGGGGGACTGGAAGGTGGACCTGAAGGCCGTCAATGGCGGGGTTACCTATTCGCACGCTCAGTCCTTAGACCTGGGCGAGCAGAGCACCTACGACGGCAAGGTCCGCATGCGCGGGCCCGGCCGGCCGCGGGAGCTCATTTTCAACTCCCTGCTCAACCAGCCTGAGGAAGGCCTCTTCCGCCTGGATTACCAGGTGGAGCTGACCGGAGAGCATCCGGCGCGGCCCCCTTTCCAGGCCTCCGGCAAAGTGCTGCTGCGCCCGGGCAAGCCCGTGCTGGCCGCCGAGGCCGGCGGCTGGAAGCTCATCCTGGAACTTAAGGGCTCGGCCGGCGGCGACCTTCAGAAGCGCAATAACGGCACTCTGGCTACCAGCCTGAAATGCGGCCGCGCCTCTTACCCGGCCAATTTCGCCTACCTGCCCGAAGAGCAGTACACCGCCGTGCAGTACGACGCCGCGGGCGATACGGTGCGCAAGTTCATGGTGGGCCTGCTGCCCAACGCGCCCGCCCTGGACGGCACTTTCCTGCTGCAGTATACCCTGCAGCTCAAAGAGGGCGGTGAGACGGCGGCCGAAGGCCAGGGCGAGCTGATCCTGGCCCCCGGCGGCCCCAAGCGCACTGCCAAGGCGGGCAAGGACTGCGTCTTCTCCGCCCGGGCCTTGCGCTAAGGGCGGCGGTTTTTTGTATGATGAGCCTATGGAGATGATCCTATGAGCTCCACGGTACTCGTGGTGGACGACGACAAGAACGTCTGCGATATTATCAGAGCCGAGCTGGGCGGCCAGGGCTACGCTACGGTAGTGGCCGGCAATGGCCAGGAAGCGCTGGCCTATCTCAGGAGCGCCGCTTTGCGGCCCAGCCTGATCCTGCTGGACCTGATGATGCCGGTAATGACCGGCTGGGAATTCAGGCGGGTGCAGCAGGAAGACCCCGCGCTGTCGGACATCCCCGTGGCCATCATCACCGGCCTGCCTGACGTGCGCGAAAAGGCCGAGGCCCTCGGGGCCGTGGACGTGCTCACCAAGCCCTCGCGCGTGGAACCCCTCACCGAGCTGGTCTCCCGCTTTTGTTCTAAATAAGGACTGCACCAAAAGAAAAAACCGCCGGGCTAGCCCGGCGGTTTTTATTTATTCAGGCGGAGAATTTACGGGGCGGGAGAACCGAAGTATTTAGCGTACTCGGCCGGGACCGAGGCCGGGTCCGGGACTATCAGCGGGTCCCGCGTGCCGTCGAAAAAGATGAAGCCGTAGGAGCAGTCTTTTTCGGTGAGCGTTACCCTGCCGCCGCCGTTCTTCACGAAGACCAGGCGGCCCGGGCCTGCCGTCGCTACCCTGACCCCTGTTTTCTCCAGGAAGGTTCGCGCTTTGTACATGGCGGCGTCCGTCTCGGCCGGGGAGGAGGGGCGGTACACTTGCACGCAGACCGGGCCGCGGTATTCCATGGCCGGAGACATTTCCAGAGAGGAGCCGGCACCGCCGGCTAGAGCGCCCATGGGGGCGGTCGCGCGCGCGGAGAATTTGGCCTGGCTGTAGGCGCCGCGGACCGAGGCTACGGAAGAATACTTGCGCTCTCCGCCAGAAACTCTGGCGGCGGGTGTGGCCGGGGCCGGAGCGGCCGGTTCTTCAGGGGGCAGGGTGCTGCCGGCTTCGGTTTCTAATTTAGCTTCCGCCGCGCCAAAGTCGGCGCTGCTGCGCGCGTTGTAGCCCAGTGAGAAAGAGCCCGGTTCCGGAACATTGGTAAGGTTCATGACCACCAGAACACCTGCCGCGGCGGCGGAGAGGGCCAGTACCGGCTTCAGCCAGGGGTAGGCGGCTTTTTTGGGGCCGGCCAGCACCGCGCCCTTTAAGTAAGGCGGCACCGGCTCAAGCCCCTGTGCCTTGACCAGCCTGGAGACGCCGCCGAGCTGGTCCAGCACGGCGCGGCAGTCCGGGCAGCCGGCCAGGTGGGCGTCCACCGCGGCGCGCTCAACGGGCGGCAGTTCGCCGTCGAGGTAAGCGGAAAGGTTTTCCCTGCAGTTATTGTGGTCCATTGTCGTCCGGCAAAGCGTTCAGTTTCAGCCTGAGCGCCTCGCGTGCCCTCGAGATCCCCGACTTCACCGTGCCCAGCGGCTTCTCCGTGATCTCCGCTATCTCGGCGTAAGAACGGCCGTCTATCTCCCGCAGCACCAGCATGGCGCGCTCTTCCGGGGCCAGCTGCGCCAGCGCCCGCTCCAGCGCCGCCTTCTCGTCGCGCCGCTCCAGGGCCGCGTCTACCTGTGCGTCCGGGGCCGCCACCTGCAGCGCGGGGGCTTCGTCGCCGTCCCCGCCCCGGTCGAGCGAGAAGGTCTTCCAGAAAGACCGGCGTTTCTCGCTCCTCACCCGGTTCTTCCACACGTTCACGGTGATGCGGTACAGCCAGGTGCCGGCGAAGGAGTGCTCGCGCAGCTCGCCCAGCCCGCGCACCGCCTTCAAAAAAGCGTCCTGGGCTATGTCCTGGGCGTCGGCCTTGTTGCCGCTGAGGCGCAGCGCCAGGTTATACACCATGGGCGAAAATTTTTCGAACAGCTGCTCAGCGTCCACCGCGGCCTCCGTTGGCCTCTGGGTTTAGACACCGGCGGGCTGAAAAGGTTCCAAAAGAATGCGTCATTAGCTGGGGTTCCCGGGGAAAGTTTAGCAAAATGGGGAACCAGCGGGAACTTTTTTGGCCCGGCGGTGTCTAACCGGGGTAGGCAAGGCAAGGAGGCCATATGAAGACCATGACTCTGATACGCAAAATGCTGGCGCCGGCGCTGCTGCTGGGGCTGGCGGCGAGCCTGCCCGCGCAGGTGAAAGACCTGGGCGAGGGCTCCATGCAGGTGAAGGGGGACGGCGGCTCTCGCATCCTGCCCCTGAAGCGCACCGAGGTTAAGGCGGAGATCTCCGGCTTTGTGGCCGAGGTGCAGGTGACGCAGGTGTTCGGCAACCCCGCGGACAAGCCCATAGAGGCCGTCTACGTGTTCCCGCTGCCGGAGAACGCCGCCGTCAACGATATGACCCTGACCGTGGGCGACCGGGTGATAAAGGGACAGATAAAGAGGCGAGAGGAGGCCCGCCAGGTTTACGAGCGGGCCAAGGCGCAGGGGCAGACCGCAGCGCTGCTGGACCAGGAACGGCCCAATATCTTCACGCAGTCGGTGGCCAATATCCAGCCCGGCCGCGAGATAAAGGTAACCCTTAAATATATACAGAACCTGGACTACGACCACGGTACTTACAAGTTCAGCTTTCCCATGACGGTGGGGCCCCGCTATATCCCCGGCGAGCCAGCGGGCAAGCGCGGTTTCGGCTGGGCGCGGGACACGGCGGAGGTGCCGGACGCCTCGCTCATAACGCCGCCGGTGACGCGGCCCGGGGCTCGCTCCGGCCGCAATATCACCCTGGAGCTGAAGCTGAACGCCGGGCTGGCCGTAAAGAACATCCGCAGCGCTTCGCACGAGATAACGCTGAAGACCAACGGGGAGTCGTCGGCCGAGATCGGGCTGGACCCGGACGACCGCATTCCCAACAAGGACTTCCTGCTGACCTACGAGCCGGCCGGCAAGGCGGTGGACGCGGCGGTGCTGGCGCACAAGGACGGCAAAGAAGGCTACCTGACGCTGATAGTGCAGCCCGGCGCCGGCTTCACCCTGTCCGACGTGACCCCCAAGGAGCTGGTCTTCGCGCTGGACGTCTCGGGCTCCATGAGCGGTTTCCCGGTGGAGACCGCCAAGGAGACCGCATTGCGCTGCCTGGAGGGGATGAACCCCAACGACACTTTCCAGGTCTTCAGCTTCGCCTCGGGCAACCAGCTGCACTTCGAGCGCCCGCTCAGGAATACGCCGGAGAACGTGGCGCTGGGCCGCAACGTCATCAACGGCCTGCGGGGCGGCGGCGGCACGGAGATGCTGGAAGCCCTGCGCAAGGTGCTGGAATTCCCCAAGGACCCGGCGCGCCTGCGCATAGTGCTGTTCATGACCGACGGCTACATAGGCAACGATCCCCAGATCCTGGCCTTCGTCAAAGAGCATCTAAACGGCAGCCGCATCTTCCCGCTGGGCGTGGGCTCCTCTCCCAACCGCTACCTGCTCGACGAGCTGGCGGTGCTGGGCAAGGGCACGGTGCAGTACGTGCGCCAGGACGAAAAGCCCGCCAAGCTGGAGAAGATGATAGAGCGCTTCTATGACCGTATCTCCAAACCTGTCCTGACCGACCTCTCCGTGGACTGGAAAGGCCTCGACGTGGCGGACGCCTCTCCCGCCGTATTGCACGACCTGTTCGCCGGGCAGCCGGTGTTCATCCATGCCAGGTACAAGGGTGCCGGCAGCGCGGCCGTGACGCTGCGCGGCAAGATGAAGGGGCAGCCCTGGGAGATGCCCGTGCGGGTGAACCTGCCCGCCCGCGAGACCGCCAACGCCGCCCTGGGGCCGCTGTGGGCGCGCTCGCGCATCACCGAGCTGGGCCGCGCTATGTACGGCAGGCAGGACGACGGACTGAAGGAGAAGATAACAGAGCTGGCGCTGGAGCATAAGCTGGTCTCGGCGTATACCTCCTTCGTCGCGGTGGACGAAAGTACGGCCGCGGCCGGGCAGGCGCCCCTGCTGGTGCCCGTAGAGAGCGAGCTGCCCGAGGGCACCCGGTACGAGGGCTTCTTCGGCGGCGCCGCGGGCAGGGCCGTGGCTTCCGTGAGGGGGAGTTTCAGCCAGGCCAAGTTCATGGCCGCCTCGGCCCCGCTTTCGTCCGTCGGGTTCGCGTTCCGGGCCGGCGGCAGCGGCTCGGGCCTGCGGCAGGCGGAGAGCGAGGTCAAGGCGGTGGACGCGGCAGTGGCCAATGGCGACAGCCGGGTGGCCGCTATTGCCGGGGAACTGTTGGCGCAGCCTTCGAGCCGCCTGCTCAGGCAGCTGATCTCGCTGCAGGAAAACTCGGGTGCTTTCGTGGAGCCGGACGGCAGGGCCGTCTCGCTGGCCGACCATGCCCTCGCCGTGCTGGCCCTCGCCAAGGCCAAGGCCGAGCTCGGCGCGGAGGCCGACGGCGCCCTGCAGCGCGCCTGGGGCCACCTGCGGGCCAAAACTCCTGCAGGCCTGGGCGCTAAAATGGCCGTTACCAACGCGCTAAAGGGCGGGCCCTACCTCGGGCGGTCCGCGGTACTCGGGGAACTGGAGGCCCAGGCGGCCTTGCTCGCGGAACTGAAGTAGACCTGTTTAGGCCGGGGAAAAGGCGCGGGCTCCTTTTCCCCGGCCATTACTTTGCCCCGGCAAATTGCGCTATGCTATGATAAAGAACAGGCGTTTTTGGCCCGTATTCCATGCGCAAACTTATACTTTGGATGCTCCTGATACTGCTTCTGGGCGTCGCCGCCTTCCAGTGGCATACGCACAAGGCGCTGTACCGCTCCGCTGCCCGCATCGCCAAACAGCGGGCCTTCCCGTGCTCCGCGCCGGTCACCTACGCCATAGGGGCCATAGACCCGGCTTTCGGCGTGCCGCCGGAAGAGTTCCTTGCCTATCTCAAAGAGGCCGAGGCCGTCTGGGAAGCGGCGGCCGGGCGCGACCTCTTCGCCCTGGTGCCCAGCAGCGCCGACGTGACGGTGAACATGGTGTACGACAAGCGCCAGGCCGCGCTGGACAAACTGAAAGGTCTCGGCCTCATGACCGACCAGAGCCTGGCCGCCTACAAACTCCTGAAAGAGCGCTACGACGGGCTTTCGGCCGAGCTGGACCCGCGCCAGGCCGCGCTGGCCGCCCGGCTGGCCGACTATAAGAAAGGCGAGGCGGAGTACAACGGCATAGTGGCCGTTTACAACCAGCGCGGCGCGGCCACGCAGCGGCAGCTGGCCAAGCTCGGCATCGCCAAGAGCGCGCTGGAGCGCGAGTTCTCGGTAATCAAAAGGCAGGAGCGGGACGTCAACTCCGACATAGACCTGCTCAACGCGCTGGCCACCACGCTGAACCAGCTGATAGTGGAGCTGAGCCTGAACGCCGAGCAGTACAAGCGTGAAGGCTCGGCCCTGGGCGTCTACGAGGAGGGCCTGTACATAGTGGAAGGGGGCCTGCGCCGCATAGACATCTTCAAGCACGCCGGCCGTCCCCACCTGGTGCGCCTGCTCGCCCACGAGCTGGGGCATGCGCTCAACATTGACCATGTGCCCGGCCCCGAGTCGCTGATGTACCCGATGAACCGGGGCGTAGTGCTGGCCCTTTTCCCTGACGACCTGGCCGCGCTGGAGCGGGCCTGCGCCTCGCCCGTCAAACGCACCCTGCGCGCAAAACTGGGCGCCTTTTTTGCTAAAAAATAGCGTCTTTAGATGCTAAAATCTAAGCGGGTAGGGGCGGTACGCGCGCAAAGCCGTCTCATATTTAAGGAGCCGATATGAAATTCTGCTGGTGCACACTCACAGTGGCCAACCTGGAAGAGTCCGTCGGATTTTACCGCGATATAGTCGGGCTGCCCGTAGCCAGGCGCTTCGCGGCCGGGCCCGGCATCGAGATCTGTTTTCTCGGGGAAGGGGAGACCAAGGTGGAACTGATCTGCGGCCCTGGCCGCCCGGAGCCGGGGGCTGACGGAGTGGCGCTCGGGTTCGAGGTAAAATCACTGGACGCGACCCTGGAATTCGTGAAGGGCAAAGGATTGGACCTCGCCGGCGGGCCTTTCCAGCCGAACCCGAAAATAAAATTCTTCTATGTCAGGGACCCCGACGGCTACAAGGTGCAGTTCGTGGAGAACCTGTAGCGCGCCGCTCACGGGTAGTGAAAATTTCGGCGGCGTAGCTGCCGGGCGGTATAAGGAGGGGTTATGAAAAAATACTTACTGAGCGCGCTGCTGGTGCCGGCGCTGTGGGCGCAGGCCGCGGCGGCGACCTACAAGATAGACGAGGCGCACAGCGCCGTCACCTTCAAGGTGGCCCATATGGCCATCAGCAAGGTGAGCGGCCGGTTCGACAAGTTCTCCGGGACCATTGAGTACACGCCCGGGGAGACCAAGAACTGGAAGACCGAGGCCGTCATAGACGCGGCGAGCATCAATACCGGCGTTGAGGCCCGCGATAAGCATTTGCGCACCCCGGACTTCTTCGACGTGGAGAAGTTCCCGACGATAACCTTCAAGACGCTGAAAGTGACCAACTACAAGAACATGAAGGGCAGGCTGCACGGCGAGCTGACCATGCACGGGGTGACCAAGCCCGTAGTGCTGGAAGTCGAAGGCAGCGGACCGGTGAAAGACCCCTGGGGCAACGAGCGCATGGCCGCCGTGGCCAAAACCACTATCAACCGCAAGGACTTCGGCCTGGGCTGGAACCAGGTGCTGGAGGCCGGCGGCCTGCTGGTAGGCGAAAAAGTAGAGATCACGCTGGAAATAGAAGCGGTGAAAGAGAAGCCGGCCGCCCCGGCCAAGTAGCCCGGAACGCAAGGCAAGCCCAGCCGCCCGCCGGGGAGACCCGGGGGCGGCTTTGTTCCCTGCCGGCGCGGCCCCGTAAAAGGTAAAATCTACCTGTGGAACTCTCTGTTGACCAACAAAAAGCGCTGTCCGAACTGCTGGCCTGGTATCAGGACCCGGCCAGGGGGGCCTTCATCACGCTGGGCGGCTACGCCGGCACCGGCAAGACCACGCTGATAGCCGTCTTCAAGAACGAGCTCCTCAAACTTAACAAGGGAATGCGCATCGCCTTCTGCAGCTATACCGGCAAGGCCGCGCAGAACCTGAAGAACAAGCTGAAGGAAGCCGGCACCCTCTCCGCGAAGGATACCGTCAGCACCATTCACGGCCTCATCTATAACCCGCGCGAGGGCGGGGACGGCCGCATAACCGGCTGGGACCGTAAGGACGAGCTGGAGCGGGACCTGATCATCGTTGACGAAGCCTCCATGGTGGACGGCGCCATCTGGGCCGACCTGCTCTCCTACAATATCCGCATAGTCGCGGTGGGCGACCACGGCCAGCTGCCGCCCATCTCCGGCACATTCAACCTGATGCAGGCCCCGCAGCTGATGCTGACGCAGATCCACCGGCAGGCGCGCGGCAACCCCATTATCACCGTCTCCGAGCACGCCCGCTCCACCGGGCTGGTGCCGCCCATGAAGTACGGCCCCGGCGTGGTGAAGTACCTCAAAGACGACTGTGACGCCCAGGAGCGCACCGGCGAGCTGCTGGAGAGCTGGAGCCCCGAGACGCTCATCCTGTGCGGCTACAACACCACGCGCAACCGCATCAACCAGTTCATCCGCGCGGCCCGCGGTTACGAAACCACCGCGCCCTCCGGCGGCGACAGGGTGATCTGCCTGCGCAATAACCACAAGAAGGCCATTTACAACGGCATGCTGGGCACGCTGACCAGCCTGACGCCTGCGCAGAAGGACTGGTACCAGGCCGAGATACAGCTTGACGACAGGGAGCGGCCCTACGACGGGCTTATCTACGCGCCGCAGTTCGGCGCGAAGACCGGCGTGAACTTTACGGCCGACCGCAAACTCTCCATGATCGGCGACCTGTTCGACTTCGGCTATGCGCTGACGGTGCACAAGGCGCAGGGCAGCCAGGCCAAGCGCGTCGTCATGTTCGAGGAGCGCTTCCCCAAAATGGACGACGAGATGTGGCGCCGCTGGCTCTACACCGGCGTGACCCGCGCGGAAGAGGAACTGTATCTTTTCGGCTGAGAGGCCAGCATGAACGAAGAATTCCGGATCATCTCCTTCGACCCGCTAACCGCGGACGACGCGCTCTGGGAGAAATACTTTGACCAGACAGAGGCGTATTACCGGGAGTCCAACCCGGGCGAGCCGATGCTGCCGCGCGCGAAAAAGAAAGAGCACTCCCTGGCGGCCGCGGCTAACCCCTACGGCAAAACCTATGATTTCCTGGTTCTCGGCCCCGACGGGCGCGCAGCAGCCTCCGCCTATATCCTGGCTGAGAAGCCGAAGTCCCCTACCTACGAGCAGAACAAGCATATCGGCAATCTGCACGGCCTTTCGGTGCTGCCCGCCTGCCGCCGCCGCGGCCTGGGCACGGCCCTGCTGCGGCACGTGCTGCGCGAGATGGCGCTGAAAGAGCCGCAGTTCACGGAATTGATGGTCCCGTCGGCCATGGAAAGCGGCCACCGCTTCCTGGCGAAGCTGGGCGCGGCGCTGGCCCTGGAGCACGGCGAGAACCGGCTGTATCTCAAAGACGCAGACTGGGCCATGATAGAGCGCTGGGACGCCGAGGGAGTGCGGCGCAATCCCGGCACCGCCGTGCTCTCAGTGAGCGAGATCCCCGAGGCGGACATCCGCGATTACGCCCAGGCCTTTACCGAAACCATCAACCAGCAGCCCCTGGGCGCCCTGAATATGCGCATGGAGATAACTCCGGAGCAGATCCGCTACGGCGAGGCCAAGTGCCGGGAGCAGGGCCTGCTGGAGACCACCGTCTACACCCGAGAGGCCGACGGCCGGATAAGCGGCCTTACCGGAACCGTTTACATGCCGGACCTGCCGCACGTCGTGCGGCAGCTGCTGACAGGCGTGCGCAAAGAGTACCGCAGCCGCGGCCTTGGCAAGCTGCTGAAAGCCCGCATGCTGCTGCATATCAGGCGGGAATACCCCGGCGTGAAATTCGTGGCCACCGGCAACGCCGACAGCAACGCCCCGATGATGGCCATCAATAACGCGCTGGGCTTCAAGAAGCACCGCCCGGTGCTGCTCTACACTTTGAAGATAACCCCGGAGCTGCTGAAGTGAAAAGCCTGGTCTGCAAGATCTGCACCATCAAGCTGGTCGAGGCCGCCTATGCCCGCGCCTGGTGGTTCCGGCTGCTGCGCGAGCCGCTGCGCGCCGGCATGCTGCTGCTCGGGCGCATCTACGAGGCGGACCTGGACGCCTACGGCGTAGGCAGCCCGTCGTGCCGCGCCTGCCCGCGGCTGACCAAGCTGGAGCTGAAAGAGAAATCCGCCCTGTTCAGGTTCCTCAACGGCATCGTCAACCCGTACTTCGACCGGCTGATAGAGCGCCTGCTGGAGGAGCGGGAACTGCAGGAAGCCCGCGACTTCGCCGAGCGCGCCGTGCTCAGCGAAGTGAAAGGTAAAAACTATGAAAAGCGCGCTTAAAATTACGGCCTACGCGGCGCTGTTCGCCGCCGGGGCGCTGGCCGCGGCCTATTACACCCTGCCGGTGAACCGCATCAACATGCGCTCGCGCCTGGTGATGCTGGGCGACTTTAACGGAGACAACAAATGGGACCAGGCCGACGCCGCGCTGCTCGGCGCCATAGCCGCCGATCCCTTCTCCCTGCCGGCCGATACCGTCTTCAGGGCGGATGTGAACCACAACGGCCTGCTGGACGAGGAGGACCTGTATTTCCTGGGGGAGCTGTATAAAACGGGGGACCCCTACAAGACCCGCGACTATTTTACCGGCAAAAAACGCGCCTTCCCCTACCCGCGCGACTTTTTCCGCTACGTGCCCGAGACGGAATACATACAGCGCCCGGTGCTGGCCATAGAGCACCCGGCCGAGGCCGCCTCGCCGTTGCGCTTCCTGGGCCGGTTAAGGGTGGAGAAAGCTTTTGGTTATCGCGAAGAGTTGCTGCGCGAGATCTACAGCGAGGGGATAAGGTTCTCGCTGGCCTACGCCAGACGCCTGCCAGGCCTGCTGCCCAAGGAAAAGGAATATTCCGCCGTAAAGATAGCCCGCTGCGCCGCCCTGTGGAAGAACGGCAGCGAGTACGAGCTGTTGCTCGAGCTGATGGGCCTCATTGAGGACGCCGAGACGCTTACCGTTCGCGACCAGCCGGAATTCGTGGCGCAGAGCCTTTATTTCCGCGACCACCTGCGTGAAGTTCTGGAGTCCAAACTCTACAAGGACTATTCGGTCGGCAAGGCGCCTGCCGGTGAAGTGTTCAAGGCCATAGAGGCGCATCTGCTGGCCGACATGGGCATAAAGGCCGACCTGGCCAACATAGCCCCGCCGCGTGATTACAAGGCGCTTAAGAATTACCTCGACAGGGCGCGCTGGCAATTCTACAAGAGCTCTGCCTCGCGCCATAATTTCAGGCGGCTGCTCTTGTTCGCGCAGTACGACAGGCGCTACCTCCGCGCGGCGGCCCGCACAACGCGCAAAATGGAAGACGCGCCGCTGGAGAACCACAACCTGCCCATGGTACTGCTCTTCCGGAGGGCGCTGGAGATAAAGGGCGGCGACAAGCGCGCCGCCGTGGGCCTGATAGACGAGGCCGTGCGCGTGCCCTTCGCCTGGGTGAAGGTGATCCCGCGCGAAAAGCTGCCGGCCTCCGTGGCGCTGGAGAACTTCCTGCTGCCCGGCAACAAAGAGGACGGCTCCGACAAGAGCCGGCACTGGAACGTGTTCGGCGGCATCAGTTTGTACAAATCCCCCGAAGAGTCGCTGCGGCTGGCCTTGGCGCGCGAGGTGAAGGATTTCCGCGACAACCCGTCGCCGCACGCCATGACCGAGTTCATCCGCGACACCATGGCCAACCTCAACGGCATCTACTACGTGGTCAGCATAAAACCGGACCTGTTGGCGAAAAAGTAGGGAGCATGGAATATCTCGCAGTTCCTTTCGCCGCGCTGATAGCCTCCGTGCTCAGCTTCTACTCCGGTTTCGGCCTGGGCACGCTGCTGATGCCGGTGCTGGCGCTGTTCTTCCCGCTGCCTGCGGCCATCGCCTCCACGGCGGTGGTGCACGGCTGCAATAACCTTTTCAAGATCCTGCTCGTCGGGCTGAAGGCCGACAGGGACCTGGTGCTGCGCTTCGGCCTGCCGGCCATAGCGGCGGCCTTCGCCGGGGCCTGGGCGCTGCACTTGTTCGCGGCGGCGTCGGGAAGCGTGTCCTTCGATTATGAATTAATGGGTCGCGCGGCCAGAGTGACGCCGCTGAAGGCGCTGCTGGCCCTGCTGATGCTGGGATTTGCCGCCTTCGACCTGGTCCCGGGGCTCAAGGGCCTTAAGTTCGACCGTAAGTACCTGCCGCTGGGCGGGCTGCTGTCGGGCTTTTTCGGCGGGCTCTCCGGTCACCAGGGCGCGCTGCGCTCGGCCTTCCTGGTGAAGACCGGCGTTACGCCGGAGGCCTTCGTGGCCACCAACGCGGTGATCGGCTTCATGGTGGATTTCGCCCGCTCGCTGATCTACGCTTACACTATCTTCATCCTCGGCGACGCGCGCGGCCCCGGCGCCCTGCCGGCCGGAGTGATAGCCGCGGCCACCGGCGCCTCAGTGCTGGGCGTGGTCATCGGCCTTAAATTCCTGCACAAGGCCACTATCGGCTCCGTGCAGACCCTCACCGCCGTCATGCTGGCGGCCATAGCCGTCTTCCTCGGTGCAGGCCTGATCTAATTGGCTTTTACCGGACTTTATTCCGGCTTGAGTTCCAGCAGCAGTATCTGCGGGCTGCAGAAAGTCCGTACGCGGGGGGCGATCTGTCCCTCCAGGCCCAGGCCGCGCGAGACTATCACATAGAGGCCGTCCGACTTGTGTATGCCGCCGGCGGCGATACCGCGGCTGACGCCGCTGAGGGTTACGACGGGCCCGAACCAGGGCAGGCATACCTGGCCTCCGTGGGTATGGCCGGAGAAAAGCGCCGTCACAGGCAGGCCGGCGGCCGTGCGCATGGCGTCGGGCACGTGGCTCAGCAGCAGCGTGGCGTCCGTGCTGCCCAGCCCGGCAAGAAGCTTCTGCAGAAGGCGCCTGTCGCCGTAGTCCCCCAGGCCGAGGCCGACTATCCCTAACGTACCGGCCCGCGTCTTTATCTTCCTGTAGTCCCCGTCCAGGACCACGAAGCCGGTGCTCTTGAAAAACTCTTTAAGCTGCAGGCCGCCGTCCACGTTGCCGCCCACGAAGAAGGAGCCCTGCCGGCTTTTGAAGCCTTGCAGGTAAGCCTGTATTTCAGGCACCAGCGAGGGATGGTTGAGCACGTCGCCGGTGAAGAAAATGAACTCCGGCTCATAGCCGTTCACCTGCCGCAGTACTTCCGCGTGCATCGCGCCCGTTCCGTCGGTCTGCAGGTCGGAGATATGAGCCAGTTTAACCGGTTCCTTCAGACCACCAACGGTGATAGTGGCGCGCCGGACTTCCAGATTATTCGGCTCGTAGATCTCGCCGTAGAACTTGCAGGCCAGCAGCAGCAGGGCGGGGAGCAGCAGCAGCGCTTTCCTGTCCCTGGCCGCAAAGAAAGCGAGCAGCAGCGGTATGGCCGCCGTGCAGAGCGTCCAGAACATGCGCGCGATCAGTGAGAACCCGATGATGCCGCCTATGTAGGCCCCGGCCATCACCCACAGCGCGACCGCCCCGAGCAGGGCCTGCCGGCAGACGGTCAGTCTGGTCTTGGCCGGCTGCAGCCGGCTGTTGAGGAAAGCCAGCATGAAGAAAGTGAAAGTGATGGCCAGGTCCAGCCCGAGGTTGACCGGCCCGAAAGCGTTCCAATAGAAGTTCATGGCTTAAATTCTACAAAGAAACGCCGGTCGGGGCAGGTGGTTTGCGTTCATAACTGATTTGTAGCATAATAGGCAAAAGCGCCGGGGCCCCGTTCTCCGGCTTGTCAGCAGGGAGGCAGCATGAACACAATTCCAGGAAACACCAAGTCACCTTCGCAGCGCATCGGCGTGAAACTGGCGGTGGTGATAGCGATCATGCTGGGCCTCATGGTCCCGCTGAACATGATAGATTCCACCCTGAAAGAGCGCCTCGGCAGGCGCAACGAGGCGGTTGCCGACATCACCTCTTCCTGGGGCAAAGAGCAGGCGCTGATAGGGCCGGTGCTGATAGTGCCGTACCGCTATTCGTACAAGACGCTGAAAGATACGGTCATCAAGGGCGTGGTCAGCAAAGTGGAGGTAGTGGAGACCGCCACCGCCGACGCCTGGTTCCTGCCCGAGCGCCTGAACGTGGACGGCAAGCTGCTGCCGGAAAAACTGCACCGGGGCATTTACGAGGCCGTGGTCTACAAGGGCGATATCACCTTCTCCGGCAAGTTCGCCGCCCCTGACCCGGCCTCGCTCAAGCTCGACGGCGGGCAGCTGCAGTGGGCGGACGCGCGCGTGGCGTTCGGCGTGACGGACCTGCGCGGGACCACCGACGCGCTGGAACTGCGCTTCGGCGGGGACGCTTACCGCATGACGCCGGGGACCAGCGTCGGCGAAATGCCAGACGGGGTTCACGCCCGCGTCGGCGCCAAGGCCAAGGCCGGCAACCTCTCTTTCTCCCTCAAGGTCGGGCTGAAGGGCAGCGGCGGCGTCAGCTTCGCCCCGCTGGGCGTGGAGAACGAGGTCAGGCTCTCCTCGCCTTGGCCGGACCCGAGCTTCAAGGGGCAGTTCCTCCCGACGGAGCGGACGATAAAACCGGAGGGCTTCGACGCGCTGTGGAAAGTGTCGTATTACGGGCGCCCCTATCCCCAGTACGGCGCGCAGGCGCTGCCGGTCGGCCAGCTCCAGGGCTCCATGTTCGGCGTCTCGTTCTATACCGCCGTGGATTCTTACCGGATGACTGAGCGCGCCATCAAGTACGGGGTGCTCTTCTTCACGCTGGTCTTCGCCGTGTTCTTCCTCTTCGAAACGCTGGCGTCGCTGCGCATACACCCGGTACAGTATACGCTTACCGGAGCGGCGCTGTGCCTGTTCTATCTCGGCCTGCTGTCGCTGGCGGAGTTCATCGGCTTCGGCTGGGCTTACCTGGGCGCGGCGCTGGCTTCCGCGGTGCTGGTGACGCTTTACACCAGTTCGGTGCTGGGCGGGGGCAAACGCTCGCTGCTGGTAGGCGCGGAACTGGCGGCTATCTACGGCTTCCTGTACGTCACGCTCAACCTGCAGGATTATTCCCTGCTGATAGGGACCGTAGGCTTGTTCGCCGTGCTGTCCCTGATAATGTACCTGACGCGCAACGTGGATTGGCAGCAGTATTGAAAACGGGGGGGGGGTAATATGAGAAAACTTATCGTGCTCAGCTTCCTGAGCCTGGACGGCGTCATGCAGGCGCCCGGCGGGCCGTCGGAAGACATGTCGGGCGGGTTTAAATACGGCGGGTGGACAGTTCCCTACTTCGACGAGTTCTGCGGCAAGATAATGGAAGAGCAGATGAGCCGGCCTTTCGAGCTGCTGCTAGGCCGGAAAACGTACGACATTTTCGCTTCTTACTGGCCGCAGCATGCGGCCGACTGGCCCGGCGTGAACAAGACGGCCAAATATGTCGCCTCCCGCTCGCCGCTGCGGCTTGACTGGGAAAACTCGGTTCTGCTGTCAGGGGACGCGGCTGCGGAAGTTAAAAAGCTGAAGCAGGCGGACGGGCCCGAGCTGCAGGTGCACGGCAGCGGCGATCTGGCCCAGACTCTTTTCAAACACGACCTGGTCGACGAGCTATGGCTCAAGCTCTTCCCGGTCACGCTCGGCGCCGGCAAACGCCTGTTCGGCGAAGGCACTATCCCCGCGGCTTTTAAAATGACCGGCAGCTCTGTTTCCCCGAAGGGCGTCATCTTCGCCAATTACGAACGCTCCGGAGAAATTACAACGGGCTCGTTCTGAGGGGACGCTGCTTCCTAACTCCGGGTCACCGTTCTGTAAAATATTGTTCCTGGTTAAGCAGGTAGCCGCGCCAGCCGGCGCTCGGTTCGGCCGCGGCCTTCTGCGCGTAGAATATCCTGGCCCTGGCATAGACCGCGGGGCGCAGCGCGGCTATGTCGGCCGGCAGCTGGCGGCCCAGCCGGCGGTGCGCCTCTTCCATTTCGCGGAAGAGGTAAGAGTGCCTCTCGAAGTCGCCTTTCTCGCCGGCCCGCAGGGCGGCCAGCGCGGCGGCGAGGGCCTTCTCGCCCAGCGCCGACAGTTCCACCAATTTCTCCGCGGGCAGCCCGTAGGACGCACCCTCCCCGGCCGGCGGCACCAGGCAGCGCAGGGCCCTCGGGTAGCTGCCCGCCGCCAGCGCGGCCCCGCCGCCGGAGACGGCCGTTCTCAGCCAGAGCCCGGGCCAGGCCCGCTCGAAAAGAGCGTCGACGGACCTGGTAAAAGCGAGGCGCTGCGGGTCGTCCCCGTCCACCGGCCCGTCCGCAGCGGCGATGGCGCCGCGGTAGATGTTTTCCAGATAATCCTTATACCCCTTCTTCCCCAGGCAGACCAGGAAGAGCTCTACCGCCGCGGAACTAGCGAAAGTGGTTTTCTTTTTATTGCCGTATACAGGTTCTACCGCGTGGCGCGCCAGGAGGGAAGGGTCCTTCTCCGTCTCTTCCAGGAAATACAGCGACGAGAGCAGGAAGGCCTCGTGTTCGCTCTCCACTTCCGGCATGGCTTCGGCCGGGTAGTTCTGCCCCTGCCTCACGTGCACCAGCTCGTGGACGTAAGCAAAGGCCATTTCCCTGGCGGCGGCTTTCTTGCGTTTCAGGTCCTTGCGCAGCTTGGGCCAGTCCACCTCTTCTTCCTGCCGCCCCTCGGCCCCGAAATAGCGCAGCATGCGGCTCTTGCTGATGTAGATGTCGCCGTTGTAATACAGGGCGTTCCACGCTTTTTTTACAACGCCGCGCAGCTGCTCCAGGTCCGAGAACAGCACGCGCGGCAGTTTGCCGGGCTTCGCCAGGCCGGCGGCCAGCGCGGCGCCTTCCTTGTTCCCAAGCACCGCCTCGCGGACCAGGTCTTCCATCTCCATCTCGAAGCGCAGCGACTGCATCAGGCTGCCGTCCGGAGCCAGGGCAGGTTCCGCCGCCAGCCGCGGCGTCAGGAACAGCGCGGCCAAGCAAGCAAGTATGGGCAGGATCCGCTCTTTCATGCTCCTGATTCTACAAAACATGGGGATAGGGGACGCTGATTCCTGATTCCTAATATTTCCGCCGACACGCCCTTGTCGGGCTGGCCTGCTATAATATCAGTAATGACTCCGGAAGAGATACTGAAGAAGCGCTGGGGCTACGACGCCTTCAAGCCGCTGCAGCGCGAGGCCATAGAGGCCGCGCTGGCTGGGCGCGACTCGCTGGTGGTGCTGCCCACCGGCGGCGGCAAGAGCCTTTGCTACCAGCTGCCCTGCGTGGCCGGGCCGGGGCTTGTGCTGGTGGTATCTCCGCTGATAGCGCTGATGGATGACCAGGTGGCCGCCGCGCGCGAAGCGGGGCTCGCCGCCGACGCGCTGCATTCAAATCTCAAGGCCGGGCCCAAGCGCGAGGCCTACGCCAACCTGAATTCCGATAAAACCGAACTGCTCTATGTCAGCCCCGAGCGCCTGCTAACCGGGGACCTCTACGAGGCCATAGCCCCGCGGCTCATCCTCGCCGCCGTGGACGAGGCGCACTGCGTGTCTCACTGGGGCCACGAGTTCCGCCCCGAGTACCGCAAGCTCACCGAGGCGCTGGACCATTTCCCCAAGGCCGCGCGCATGGCGCTCACCGCTACCGCCACACCCGCCGTGCGCCAGGACATACTGGAGCGGCTAGGCCTGCGCTCGCCGGCCATACTCGTCGGGCACCCTGACCGCCCAAATCTTTTCTACCGCGCCTTTCCGCGCCGGGACCAGTCCAGGCAGGTGCTCGAGGTCGTGCAGCGCCACCCCGGCGAGGGCGGCATTGTTTACGCACAGACCCGCAAGGACGTGGAGCGCATCGCCGCGAAGCTCAAAGAAGAGGGCGTCTCCTGCGCGCCGTACCACGCAGGGCTGGGCGCCACGGAGCGCCAGCAGGCCCAGCACGATTTCGTCAACGAGCGGCTCGACGTGATAGTGGCCACCATCGCCTTCGGCATGGGCATAGACCGCTCCAACGTGCGCTATGTCATCCACGCCAATACCCCGCGCTCGGTGGAACATTACCAGCAGGAAAGCGGCCGCGCCGGCCGCGACGGCGCGCCGGCCGAGTGCACGCTGCTGTTCTCGGCGTCAGACCTGGCCACGCACCGCTGGCTGGCCAAGAAAGATTTTACCCTGCCGCCCGAGCGCGTGCGCGCGCTGGAGAAGCAGCTGCGCGACATCGGCCGCTACGCCTCGGCCCCGGTGTGCCGGCACGGCCTGCTGGCCTCGCATTTCAGCGCGCCTTATCCGCCGGAAGGCCGGGAGCAGGAGGGCTGCGGCGCCTGCGACGTGTGCCTGGGCGAGACCAAGGGTCTGCCCGACGACGAGGCCCTGCTGACCGCCAAGAAGGTTTTAAGCGCCGCCTGGCGCGCCGAGGGCCGCTACGGCACCGGCTACGTGGTGAATTTGCTGCTGGGCCGCCCCAACGACCGCATGGAGCATAACGGCCACGACAAGCTGCAGGTGTTCGGCCTGCTCAAAGAGGCCGGCGAGCCCGCCGTGCGCTCGTGGATAGACCAGCTGATAGTGCAGGATTTCCTGGAAGTCACCGAGGACAGCGAATACCCGCTGCTGCGCATTACGGCCGAGGGCCGCGCCCTGTGCCAGAATAAGGGTTCGGTTAAGCTCGGCCTGCCCGCCCAGCCGGCAAAAGGCAAGAAGAAAGCCAAGGCACTTAAGACCGTTTCCGCGGACTTTACCACCGACGACGAGGCGCTGTTCGACCGGTTGCGCGCCCTGCGCCGCGCGCTGGCCGACAAGGCCGGCATACCGCCTTACGTCATCTGCCAGGACGCCACGCTGGTGGAGATAGCCGCAGCAAAGCCCGCTACGCCGGCGGCGCTGCTGGAGATAAAAGGCATGGGCGAGAAACGCGTGGAGAAGTACGGAGCCCTGCTGCTGGCCGTGGTGGCCGGCGGGAATCCGGAAGTGTAAGTCCGTCACGCCGCAAATTCCGGGGACACAATACTTAATTCGAAATTAAGTATTGTGTCCCCGGAATTATTTAAGGGGCGCGGTAGAGGCGGATGCCGGCGGCTATGGAGGCGGCCATCTTTTCCTGGCCGGCGGCGGCCTTGATGAACTCCGCGTCCTTCTTGTTGGTGAGCACTACCATTTCTATCGTCAGCGTGGGGATCTCCGAAAATATCGAAAAAGTAAGCGCGCCCTGGTTGGAGCCGACCGCGGTGCGCGAATCGCCGTACACGCCCTGCGCGGCCAGGGTGCCGGCCAGTTCTCCGCGCATGGCGTTGAACATCGCTGACGAGAAAGCGCGGCTGTCCGACTGCACCTGCGCCGAAGGCCCCCGGAAGCCGTTCTCGGGGTCGTTCTTGTAATCGTAAACGCCCTGCCGGTCGGGGTAATAAAGCGCGAAGCCAGTGCCGGGGGTGCTCTCGCAGTGCAGGTGCACCACCAGGGCGGCGCGAGCCGCGTTGCAGATGCGCGCGCGGTCCTTGTTCTCCACCGAGTGCAGTTCGGCGTTGCGGGTCATCACCACTTCGTAGCCGGCTTCTTTCAGCTGGCGCTCAAGGCGGACGCCCACCTGCCAGTTTATGCGGTTCTCGTTGGTGCCGTTGACCATGCTGGTGGCGGAGTTGAAGGTGTTGGGGTGGCCCGGGTCCACGCAGACCACGGTGCGGGCGCGCTCCGGCGCGGCGGGGGAGGGGACGGGTAAGGCGGCGGCGCCTGTGCCTGGCAGGTCGTCTATGGCCGCGGCGCCGGCCCCGGGCACAGTCCCCAGGGTTAAAGCCGCCAGCATTAGTATCGTCCTGAATATCATATTTCGCGCCTGTATTTACAGTTTATCAGCCGGAGAATTTATGTCAAGGGCCAAAAGCCGCACTCCGCTGCGGCAGCCGGCCTACAAATATCCCGCGAGAATAAGACATAATATACGGCATATGCGCAAAGCCCTGACGCTTTTAATCTCTTCGGGCCTGGCGGCGCTCCTGGCCGGAGGGGTGTGCGCGGCGCAGTTCCATGTGCCGCTGCATATGCCGCCGCACCCGGCCTTCCCGGGCGCGGAAAGCGGCAGGGGCTTCTGGCTGGAAGCCGGGAGCAGCCGGTTTAAGTCCGGCGGCATAGAGATCTCCGGGCCCGGCGGCTGCTTTGAACTGTCGGCGGTAGGAGAAAAAAAGCTGGGTGCCTCCGTGCGCGTCTGCGGTTTTTCCCTGTCCGGCAAGGTGGACCCTTTGCGCCTGGGCCGCAAGACCGGCGGCGGTTTCGCCAGTTCCACCGAGGCGTCCCTGCTGTGGGCGCCGCGGGGCCGGGACGGCTACCGGTTCTATGCAGGCGGGCTCCTGGGGCTGACCGTTCTCGATATACGCAGCCCGCTCAACTATACGCTTAGCGACGGCAGGCTGGTGGTGGAACCTGACACCGCCTACTCCATTTTCTTCGGGCTGCCGGTCGGGGCCGAGCTGCCTTTCGGCATCTCCCGGGGCTGGAGCGGGGCCCTTCAGGCCGACGTGGCCGTCTTCGGCGGCGGGGTGACCTTCTTCACCTACCTCGGCCTGCCGGGTTCTCCGCTTTATGGCTCCAGTTCCGGCATAGATCCGCAGTTAGCCGCAGGGGCCAGGCTTTCTTTCTACTATCGCCCGTGGCGGCTGTTCATCGAAGGGGCCGGCCGGGCCTATACAGGGGATGGCGCGAACGAGGCCTCGTCTTTCACCTCGCTGCTGGCCGGGATAAAATTCTAGGGGGCGCTATGAAACTGGCTATCGGATTAGGGCTGCACAAGGACCCGGCTAAAGCGGCCGAGGCCGCGGTGAGGCAGGCGCTGAAGACGGTGCCCAAGCCGGGGCTGGCGCTGGCTTTCTCTTCCATAGCTTTGGACCAGGCCAAGGTGCATAAGGCGCTGTGCCGCCACCTGGACCCCGCCATACTCACCGGCGGCTCCTGCTACGCCGAGATCAGCAACGCCGGCGTGTCGCGCGGCAGCGTGGTCGTCCTTCTGCTGTCCGACCCGGAGCTGAAAGCGCAGTTCAGCGTGGCGCAGACCTCGGAAGACTGCCGCAAGACCGGGCTTTCCCTCGCCGAAGGCGTGAACGCCCCGGCCGGCCGCGCGCTGTCGCTGGTGTTCGGCTCCATCTCCACCGGCTACGAGCAGCGCATGGTGGACGCCGTGGCCGAAAAACTTTCACCGGTGTTCGGCGGGCTCACCTGCGGCGACTACGACCTGGGCATGAGTCACCCGGACTTCTGGACCAATTTCCAGTACTGCGGCTGCGAGCTCACGCAGAAAGGCGCGCGGCTGGCGGCGCTGCAATTGCCGCCCGGCGTGAGCGCCGCCTTCGGCTATGGCCACGGCTGGCAGCCGGTGGGAGAGGAACTGACCATAACCCGGGCCGAGGGCCCGGCTGTCTACGAGCTCAACGGCGTGCCGGTCATAGAGTTTTACCGCCAGTTCCTCGGCCGCGACGCCAAGGAGAAGTTCTTCGAGCTGATGGTGCAGCGCTACGGCTTCTCCGTGGCCGCGCCCGGCGCCGGCAAGACCGTGATAAAGCTGCCGGTCTCCTGTGATTTCAAGAAAGGCTGCATCACCTATTTCCCTTCGGAGGACCTGCAGGGCAGGAAGGTGCGGCTGATACAGGCGAGCCGCACCAGCCTGATAGAAGGCGCTCGCGCCGCCGCGAAGGAATGCGCCGCGGGCCGGCCCGGCAGGAAGCCCGCGCTGGTGTTCATGGTGAGCTGCTGCTCGCGCTCGCACATCCTGCACAGCCGCGTCAACGACGAGCTGGAGGCTGTGCGGGGCGTGTTCGGCCGGGAAGTGCCGGTGTTCGGCCTCTATTCCGGCGGCGAGATAGTGCCGACCGGCGGCGCTAAGCGCAGCGTCTCCATCTACCATGTTACCACGGTGGCGCTGCTGGCGCTGTATTCCGATAAAAAGGCCGTCTCTTCCGTGCCGAAGGCCGCCCTGCCCGTCCCAGGCGCCGCTGCCGCGCAGGCCCTGCTGGCCCGCAGCGAGGAGATGCTGGATACCACCGAAAGTTTTCTCGCGAACCTCAGCCGCAAGTCCTACAAGGACGGCGCGCTGCTGCGGCGGCAGCATGAGCTGATACACGCCTACACGCCTCACGGCGTGTGGAAAGAGGTGGGCGCCGTGGCCTCGGCCGGCGGGGCCGAACTGAAGGATGCCGAGTTCAACGGCGTCTTCATGTTCATGGACGTAAAGGGCTTCACGACCTATTCTGAAAGCCACTCTTCCGCCGAGGTGGTGAGTGCGCTCAACGAGATCTTCTCGCCGGCCACCGACCTCATCTACGGCCACGGCGGCGACGTGGACAAGTTCATCGGCGACTGCATCTTCGCCTGCTTCTCCACGGCCGAGGGCGCGGCGCTGGCGGCGCGCGACATCCTGCTGCTGTTCCGCAGGCTTAACGCCGCAGGCAACCCTTTCACCGTGCGCATCGGCCTTAACGGCGGGCGCGCGGTGCGGGCCAACGTGGGCGCCCCGGGCCGGCGCGAGTACACCTTCATCGGCGACGCCGTGAACACGGCGCAGCGCCTGGAGAGCAACTGCGAGCCCGGCAAGGCCCTGCTGTCCGCCGGAGTTTACGAGTCGGCGGGGAGAGTTTTCAGCGCTGCGGAGGCGCTCACCGTCGCCATGAAAGGCAAGGCCAAACCCGCTGCGGCCTACCTCTGCGAACCTTAAGGAGACAACATGACCACTGCCAGAAAAAATTCCTCCGCCACGCTGCTGGGCCTGCTGGCTATCTGCCTGGGCATATTCCTGGCCATGGTCTGGCCCTACCTCTTCTCGCTGTTCATGGGGCTGCTGCTGGCCATACTCAGCCGCCCGCTTTACGACGCGCTGCTGAAGCGCCGCCTGGGCCCGCGCACGGCCGCCGGGCTTTCCATCGCCATCATACTGCTGGCCATCATAGCGCCGGTCACCGCCTTCGCCGTCACGGCCATAAAGCAGGCCATAGCGCTGGCCGCCTACCTGGCCGACGAGCGCGGCGCCGAGTTCATACGGCAGGCCGTGGCCGCCGTAACGGCCCTGAAGCCGGTGCAGTGGGTAATAGAGAACCCAGGGGACCTGCAGGCCAAGGGCCTGGAGTTCGCTCAGAGCGCCGGGACGGCGCTGAGCAAGGTGATACTGGTGCAGGCGGCCGCCCTGCCCGAGCTGGCCCTGAAGGTGATACTCTCCATGCTGGCCTGGTTCTTCCTGCTTTTCGAGGGCGAAGCCTTCATGGCCTGGCTGACCGGAAAATTGCCCATGGACGCCGCCCTGAAGGGACGGCTGGCCCACTCTTTCCGCGCCACCGCCGCCTCCACGGTCTGGGCCACCTCGGCCGCCGCGGCGGCGCAGGCGCTGGTGGTGATGCTGGGCTTCCTGGTGCTGGGCGTGCCGGGCGTCTTCCTGGCCGGCGGGGCCACCTTCATCTTCGCCTGGATCCCGATCCTGGGCAGCATGCCGGTCTGCGTGGCCGCGGGAATCTACCTTTACTTCCACGGCTCGCTCTTCAAGCTGGCGCTGATGGGTCTGGTCGCCGTGGTGGCCGGCCTGATGGACAATGTGGTGCGCCCCATAGTCATGAAAGGCCACGCAGACATGCACCCGCTGCTGGCCCTGGTCTCCATCTTCGCCGGCATCAACATGTTCGGCCTCCTGGGCGTCATCTTCGGCCCCATAGTGGCCGCCCTGCTGCTGGCCCTGCTGCAGTCCTGGCAGCCTCAGGCGGATTAGTATAGGTCCAAAGTCCTAGGCCCCCGTATACCTTTGGGCCCGTGCGGGGGCTTCTCAATCTCAATATAATAGTAGTAAGCCGTAAAACTTGCTGAAAGGCGGATCTAATGAAGAAAATAAACTTCCTGTCGCTGCTGCTGCTGACCACCTTCACCACCGGGGCCTTCGCCCTGGACCTCAATAAACCCCTTCCTAACTGGATAGACCAGTCGCGCGAAAAGGCCGACGGCCGCGCGCCCATCATGGCGCCTACCATGCGCGGCGTCACCCCTTCCGACTTCCGCATGCCGGCCGAGTACGAGCCCGTCAGCGCGGTGGCCATCGGCTGGGCCGCCTATACGCCCATGCTGACCGGCATCGCCAAGGCCGTTACCAGTCTCGCCAACGCGCAGCTCTGGGCCGTGGGCGGCCCTGTCTCCATCTCGGGCGTGCCCGCCGCCAAGTACACCAAGATCCCCGCCCCGCTCGATACCGTGTGGATGCGCGACTACGGCCCCTTCGGCGTGGCCGGCGGCCGCCCCGGTATAGTCGACTCCATCTACCGCCACTACCAGTACCGCCGCAACGACGACGCCGTTCCCGGCGTGCTCGGCAAGGCCAAGAACATCGGCGTGTACGGCATGCCTATAATCATGGACGGCGGTAACCTGATGGTGGACAGCCAGGGTACCCTGTTCATGACCAAGCGCACCTACCTCTGGAACTCCAACATGAGCGAGGACCAGGTGAACACGCACCTCAAGAATTACCTTAAGGTCAAGAAGATCGTCACCTTCGACTACGCCGGCTACCCCGGCGAGCCGGCCGACGGCACCGGCCACATCGACATGTACGTAAAGCTCCTGAACGACAACACCGTGCTGCTGGCGGTCACCGCCGATGAGCCCTTCAAGACCGCCTGCGACAAGGCCATGGCCTGGTTCAAGGCCAACAAGGCCCCCAACGGCCAGCCCTACAAGATCGTCACCGCGAAGGCCTGGGCCACCGACGCCTGGTACACCTACACCAACTCGCTGGTGGTCAATGACGTGGCCATCATCCCGTCCTACTCGGTTTCCACCGAGGAGGCCAACGCCAAGGCCGCCTATGAATCGGCCGGCTACACCGTGGTGCCGGTGCCCTCCGACGACAGCATAGTCGCCGGCGGCTCCATCCACTGCGTGACGCAGACCATCCCCGGCGCGCCCGGCAAAGCCGTCGATATGACGGACATCCCGGTGTTCCAGGACGTCTCCGTGACCGTCCCCATGGCCCCGCTGACCAACGGCGCCTCCACCTCGGTGGACCAGCTGCTGGGCTTCTAAGACTTAGCCTCGCAAAAGAGAACCGCCGGAAGCCCCGGCGGTTTTTCTTTTGCTGTGATGCCCGCGCCTCATGGGTGGAAGGGCGGCGAGCATGTCCCGCGAGCGAGTTGAACTGCGCAGCGAAGTCCGGCAGGGCCGCTGCGCTACTCGATACAGGCTCCGACGGGCTGGAGTTGCATGAACGCTCCGCTACCGCTATAATTAGCGGGACGCGAAACGGTCCGGGAGACGGCATGGCCAAGATACTTGTAATAGACGACGATGCGATAGTGAGGGACGCCCTCACTATTATCCTGGAACAACTGGGACACGAGGTGTTGTCCGCCGCTGACGGCAACAACGGGGTGGTCACGTTCAGGAGAAACAAGCCGGACCTGGTGATACTCGACAGGGACCTGCCGGGCCTGACCGGCTCCAAGGTGCTTGCAAAGATCAGGGAGGAATCCCGCTCCGCCGTAGTCCTTATTTTGAGCGGTTACGATGGGACTGACGCGATGAAGGCCTATCTTGAAAAAGGCGCCGCGGCCTTTCTCTCGAAGGGCGAGGGGCTTGCCCCTGTGCTCGAAGAGGTGGCGCGGTTCTTCCCGCATCCGGCCACGGCGGTACCCAGTCGCGCCGCTGCGAGCCCGGCCGCGGCCCCCCGTACACCGAAGGTGCTCATAGCTGACGACGAGGCGGAGATACGCGGTATGCTGCGCAAGTTCCTGGTCCCCAGGGACTATGACGTCTTAGAGGCGACCAATGGCAACGAGGCCCTGGCCCGCGCCGCGGCCGAAAATCCCGATCTGCTGCTGCTGGACATAGATATGCCGGGAAAGGACGGGCTAACGGTCCTGAAAGAACTTAAAGCCCGCAGGCCTGAGATCGACGCCATAATGGTAACCGGCAACGATGACGAGGAAGTGGCGCGTGAGTGCCTTAAGAACGGAGCCTTCGACTACATTCCAAAACCGATCTGTTTCCACACGCTTGAAATGGTCCTGAAAGTGTGGCGACTGACACGCGGCAGGGTCCAGAAACTGCCTTAGCCCCCGTCTTTGCCTGATCGCAGTGCTTCCCCGACCTTCTCAAGCAGCGCTTCCCTGGTGAACGGCTTGGGCAGGAAAAGGTTCTTCGGGTCCGAAAATATCTCCCTTGTCTCCGGTTTCTCAATGAACGCGGAAGTGAACAGTACTCTGGACGGCTTGCCGCCCGCCGTTAACTTTTCTGCCAGTGCTACTCCGGAGATGTCCGGCAGGAAAACGTCCAGCAGCAGCAGGTCGAAGCTGTCCAGGATGCGGGTCAGAGCCTCTTTGGCGTTGGCCGCGGCCGTCACCCTGTAGCCGGCCGCGGTCAGTATTCTGGCCGTCAGTTGCCTGAGGTCCTCGTCGTCCTCCACCAGCAGCACAGAAGCGGTCGCCGGCACAGTTCGCGGGCTAACCGCTTCCGCCTGCGGCCTCTCCTCCGGTGCGGCCGGAATGGCGGGCAGGAAGATGGTGAAAGAGGTCCCCTCGCCCGGCGCGCTCTTGACCCGGATCTGGCCGCCGCTTTTGGAGACTATGTCCTGCACAGTGGCCAGGCCGAGGCCGGTCCCCTTGCCCTCCTCCTTGGTGGTGAAAAAAGGCTCAAAAATGCGCGACAGCACCGCCGGGTCCATCCCGGTGCCGCTGTCCGTGACTTTCAGCAAGACATGATCGCCTGGCGGAAGTTCGCCGGCGACGGCCGATCTCGCCAGGCCGGTTTCCAGTACCAGGGTGCCGCCGGACGGCATGGCGTCGCGCGCGTTCAAGGCCAGGTTCAGCACTACCTGTTCCAGTTGGCTGGCGTCGGCCTTTATGGACGGCAGCCCCTCGTCCAGTCTGAAGAGGAGCGCGTTCTTCTTTCCCACCACGGTTTGCAGCAGCTTCTCCATCGCCGAGAGGACGCCGTTGAGTTCCAGGACCTTCGGCTGCATGACCTGCTTGCGGCTGAAGGCCAGCAGCTGGCGCACTAAGCTGGCCCCCTGTTCCGCTGCCCTCTTGATGCTGTAGACCTCTTCGCGCTTCCTGTCGCCCGGGGTGAGCTCCTCCAGAAGAAAAGAACAGTTGCCCAATATCAGCGTCAGCAGATTGTTGTAGTCATGTGCCACGCCGCTGGCCATGCGGCCCACCACCTCCAGTTTCTGCGCCTGTGCGGCCTTCGCCTCGCCGCGTTTGCGCTCCGTGATGTCCACGAAGTGCCCCAGCACGCATTCCTGGCCGTTCAGCGCTACCGGGACCAGGGTCATCAGCACCGGCACGACCGTGCCGTCCGCCTTGATGACCGTGCTCTCGCGGTTCTCGGACGCGCAGCCGGGGCTTTGCGGGCATTCGGCCTCGTCCCCGGCCAGGAACAAGCCGCGGGCCGGCGCGCCAATGATCTTTTCCTTGGGCGCTCCTATCAGATCCAGCGCATACCTGTTGGCGTCCATGACCTTGCCGGTCCTGCGCTCCATGACCACTACGCCTCCGTGTATGGTGTTGAGCACGGTCTTCATGAAGGACTGGCTGGACTTCAGGGTTTCGCTCATCCATTTCTGCATCTGCAGGCTCTTCCACTCCCGCAGCGCGCGTTCCACGTGATGCGGCATCGCGGCGATGGCCTCGCCGGATTTCACTATGTAGTCAAGCGCTCCGGACTTTATAGCCTCAACGGCGGACTGCTGATCCCCCTGGCCGGTCATTATCAGCACCGGGAAGGGATTGTCCCCCAGGGGCGCATGCAGTATCTGCGTACCTTTGCCGTCCGGCAGGTTGAGGTCCACAATGGCTATGTCCGGTTGCTGCCTTGCGACCTGTTCGCGGTACTCCTTCAGTGAGAACCCCTCCGAGAAGGTCACCTTGAGGTTCGGCTCATCGAAGGCCGCCTTTATGGCCTCGATTATCATAGGGTCATCGTCTATTAACAGTATTTTCATGGTCCTGGGCTCTTGCGCTGCCAAAATCTTCTGGGTAGATTCTAGTAAATTATCCGCCGCCGACTCCGGCATCGGAGCGGCCACGCGTAAATACGGGAACGAGCAGCGCAAAATGCATGGGTAAAGATTGAAACCACGCCGCGCCATTTTGCTACAATTCTGGCAGGACTCGCCAACGGGTCCGGTCACGGAGCATGGTATGGAAACACAAAAACTGAAGGTATTAGCTATAGACGACAACAGGGAGAACCTGGATGCGGTGAAACACGCGCTGAACCGCGCTTTTCCCGGATCTGTCGTTTTTACGGCCGACAGCGGCGCGCAGGGCCTGGCCCTTGCCCGCAGCGAGGACCCCGACGCAGTGCTGCTCGACCTGATCATGCCCGGCATGGATGGCCTGGAGGTATGCCGGCGGCTCAAGGCTGACGAACAGCTTAAGCATATCCCGGTCGTCTTCGTGGCCGCTGACCTGAGCGACAAGGAGACCCGCGTAAAGGCCGTAGAGGCCGGCGCGGACGGTTTCCTGCGCAAGCCTTTCGAACTGGAAGAACTGGTTTCACAGGTACGCACGATGGCAAAGATAAAGGCGCCCGGCGGCCAGGCCGCGCCGGAGTCCGAACGCCTGTATCGTCTTGATAAGGCCCTTTCACAGCCCGGGGACAAGAGCCGGCTGCTGGCCATCTGCTCCAGCTGCAAGCGGATACGCAACGATAAGAACGCCTGGGAAGACGTCGAGTCCTACATCAAGTCTAATACCAACATCACTTTCACCCACGGCTGCTGCCCGGACTGCGCCAAGCGGCTCTACCCCGAACTCATAAACGGGCATTAACCGGCCCGACGGCGGCCGCGAAGAATTGGGCTCCGCACGGGGTCCCAAAGGGGGGGGGTATGGGATTACCTGAGGTATGCGTTTTTGTGGGGGCCAGCCTGGACGGCTACATCGCCGACGGGAATAACGGCCTCGCCTGGCTGGACGGGGTCAACGCCTCCGGCGAGGATTACGGCTACGACGCTTTCCTGGCCTCCGTGGACGCGGTGCTGCTGGGCCGCAATACCTACGAACTCACCAGAAAATTCCCGGACTGGCCCTATAAGGACCGGAAGGTCTATGTGCTGACACACCGGCCGCTGGAGCCGGTAAAGCAGGAGCGCGCGGTCTCCGGAGAGCTGCGCCCGATACTCGAGGACCTCGCCGGCGAAGGCGCGCGCCGCGTCTACCTGGACGGCGGCCGCGCCATCCAGGCGGGGCTGAAAGCCGGGCTGGTAACGGGGCTCACGGTTTCGGTGGTGCCGGTGCTGCTCGGCGGCGGCGTGCCGCTCTTCGGAGCGTTTGGCCGCACGCTGGCGCTCAAGAACACCGCCGCCCGGCGCTTCAATTCCGGCCTGGTCCGCCTGGATTACGAGGTGAAGAGTAGCTGATCCGGTAGATCATCCCCAGCCTGTCGTCGGAGACCAGCAGCGAGCCGTCGGGCAGAACCTCCAGGTCCACCGGCCTGCCCCAGGCCGAGCCCTTCCTCAGCCAGCCTTCCGCGAACACCTCGTAGCCTGCCGCCCTGCCGTCTTTCAGCCTTACCAGCGTTATCCTGTAGCCTACCGGCGAGAGCCGGTTCCACGAGCCGTGCTCGGCGATGAAGATCTGGTCTTTGTATTCAGCGGGGAACATGGCGCCGGTATAGAAGCGCATGCCCAGCGCGGCCACGTGCGCCCCGAGCTCCCGCTCGGGCGGAGCGTAGGCCGAAGGCGCGCGGTCGCCGGCGTACTCCGGGTCCGGCACGCGGCCGTGGAAATAGGGAAAGCCGAAGTGCAGCCCCGCGCGCGGGGCGCGGTTAAGCTCGTCGGAGGGCGAGTCGGGGCCCAGCCAGTCCCGGCCGTTGTCGGTGAACCACAGCTCACCGGTTTTAGGGTGCCAGTCGAAGCCCACCGTGTTCCTGACGCCGCGCGCGAAGAGCTCCGGCGCGCCGCCGGCGGGGGGGAGCCGCGTGATGGAGGCGTAGACGGGCTCCTCCGGGTCGCAGACATTGCAGGGCGCACCCACCGGCACGTACAGCAGGCCGTCGGGCCCGAACCGGATGAACTTCCAGCCGTGGCTGGCGTCGCCGGGGTAGGCCGCGCTCACCACGGCCGGCCTGGGCGGGCGCTTCAGGTCCCTCTCGATATTGTCGTAGCGCAGTATGCGGCTTCTTTCCGCCACGTAGAGCGCGCCGTCCCGGAACGCAACGCCGTTGGGCATGTCCAGCCCTGAGGCTATCACCACCGCCCGCTCGGCCTTCTTGTCCCCGTCTCGGTCGGCCAGGGCGTAGACCTTGCCTTTTGTCCTGGTGCCGACGTACAAGACTCCGGACGGGCTCAGGCACAGCGAACGCGCGCCTGGTACGTCGTCGGCAAAGACCTCTATCTTGAAGCCCGGCGGCACCCGGATGTCCGAAAGCCGCGCGGTCCCGGCGGAGCACGGCCCCGCGGCCAGCGCACAGATCAGCGCCGCTTTAAGCCAGCCGGGCATGAGCCGCCCTCACCGCGCGCCCGCCGCGGCCTCTGCCTCAATTGCGTCCAGCACCTCGCCGTTCATACCGCCCTCGAGCGCCTTCACGTAGGTCCGGGCTACGGCCTCCGCCGGCGTGCCGCCGGCCGGGTCCATCTTATACAGTTTCAGCGTCTCCGTCACCCAGCCGGGGCTCACGACGTTGAGGCGTATGCCGCGCGGCAGCTCCAGCGCCGCGGCGCGGCAGAACCCCTCCAGCCCGGCGTTGACCATGCTTATGGCCGCGGAGCCCTTCATCGGCCGGCGGCTCAGTATGCCGGCGGTGAGGATGATGACCCCGCGGTCGCTGATGTAGTCCAGGCCGGTCCGTACCAGGTTCACCTGCCCCATCAGCTTGTTGCCGCAGCTCAGCGCGAAGTCCTTGTCCGTCAGCTCGGTCAGCGGGTTGAAGGCCGCCAGGCCCGCCGCGCAGATCACCCCGTCCACCCGGCCGACGGTCCTGAACATGGCAGCCAGGGACTCTTTGCTGCCCAGGTCCACCTTGACCGGCGACTTGCCGGCGCTGGCCCGCACCACCTCGTGCCTGCCCTCGAGCGCGTTCGCCACGGCCCGCCCGATAGTGCCGGACGCGCCGATAACTATTATTTTCATGATCCCCCCCTTGTTCCGGCGGCGCCCCGCGGCACCGCCGCCCTTCACGCAATTTAACAACAAGCCCGCAGGCAAGTCAACCGGCCGGCCTTCAGCGCCGCCACGACGGGCGCACGTGTCGGCGGTCCGCGGCCGTTTTACGCAAAAAGATCAATTATTTGCGGAAACAAGAGCGCCGGCCCCGGGCCCGGGTTGGGTAATATCTTTATAAAGCAAGCGCGGAGGCCGCGCGGCGCTGTTATCGCTAAGGAACCATCATGCCAGCAACTATCTGGATCGGCAACATACATTTCGGGACCATCAGCGTCCCGGTGAAGCTGCATACCGCGGTCAGCCAGGACCGCGTCGAGTTCCACCTGCTGCACAAGACCGACAGGGTGCGGCTGCGCCAGCAGATGATCTGCGCCCTGGAGAAGACGCCTATCCCGGCGGAGGAACAGGTGAAGGGCTTCCGGCTGGAAGAACGGAAATACGTGCTGATAGCCCCGGCCGACCTGGAGCAGGCGGAGCCTGAGGGCGGCAGGGAGATAGCGGTGCATGAATTCGTGGCGGCCGGGGAGATAGACCCGGTCTACCGGGAACGCACCTACTTCCTGGAGCCCGGAGAGGCCCCCGCGGGCTACGCCGCGCTGGCCGCCGCGCTGTGGGAAATGAAAGCGGAGGGGATCTGCACCTGGGTGATGCGCAAGCGCGCCTATCTGGGCGCCCTCGCCTCCGGCGGCAAAACCCTGAGGCTGGGCGTGCTGCGCTACGCCGACGAAGTTATCCCCGCCGGGTCACTGGGCCTGGAGGATTTTTCCCTGTCCGAAAAAGAGCTGGAGATAGGCGCCCAGCTGATAGATCGCCTGAGCGTGCCTTTCCAGCCGGGCAAGTACGCCGACGAGCACCAGGGGAAACTGCGGCGCCTGCTGGAGCGGAAAGCGCGCGGCGAAAAGATCTCGCTGCTGCAGCCCCGGCAGCTCAGGCATACCGAGGGCGGCAAGCTGCTGGCGGCGCTGGAAGCCAGCCTTAAGGCGGCAAAATGAGAACGAAGAAAAAAGAAGGCACGGCGGAAGCCGGCAAGGCGGTGAGCCCGGAGAAGGCTGCGGCGACCGGGCTCTGGAGCGGCACGGTCAGCTTTAGTCTGGTGGCTATCCCGGTGCGGCTGGTGAAGGCCGTGGAGCCGGGGCGGGTCTCGTTCCACCTGCTCCACAACAAGGATTACTCGCCGGTCAAGCGGGCTATGTTCTGCCCGGGGGAGGGCGCCGCGGTACCGCCCGAAGAGATCGTGAGGGGCTACGAGCTGGAGCCGGGGAAGCACCTGATGGTGACGGACGAGGAACTGGAATCGGTAGCGCCGGAAAGAAGCCGCACTATCGAGATAGCCGAATTCATAGACCTCCGGGAAGTGGACCCGCTGTATTTCGACCATCCGTATTACCTGGTGCCGCTGAAAGGCGGAGAGAAATCCTACCGGCTGCTGGCGGAGGCGCTGCGGCGGACCAATAAGGCCGGGCTGGCCAAATTCGTGCTCGGCGAGCGGGAATACCTGGTGACGGTCAGGAGCAAGGACGGTGCGCTGGCGCTCAGCACGCTGCATTACAGCGCCGAGCTGCTTGCGGACGCGCAGTACGCGCCCGGCAAGGCCGCGGACGAGAAAGAAAAGAACGCCGTGAAAAAATGCGTAAAGGAAATGCTGGGCGGCTTCACGCCGGGGAAATATTCCGACGTGCGCCGGAAAAAGCTGCTGGCCCTGCTGAAGAAGAAGGCCGGCGGCGCCCAGGTGCAGGCGCCCGAACTGGAGGGTGAGCCCGCGGAAGGCGTGGCCGACCTTGTGGCGGCGCTGGAAGAGAGCATGAGCAGGATGAAAGGCGCGCGATGAGCGTCAACACCGTCAAGGTGGCCGGGCGGGAGCTGGCCCTGTCCAACCTGGAGAAAGACCTCTATCCGTCCTACGGCTTTACGAAAGCCCGCGTGCTGGAGTATTACGGCCGGATAGCGCCGGTACTGCTGCCCCACCTCAGGGACCGGGCCCTGACCCTCAAGCGCTATCCCGACGGGGCGGACGCGGAATATTTTTTCGAGAAGCGCTGTCCGGCGGGCCGCCCGGCCTGGCTGAAGACGGCGGAGATCCCCTACGGGAGCAAAAAAAAGCTGACCGCCTGCCTGGTAAACGACCTGCAGACGCTGCTGTGGGTGGAGAACCTCGCCTCTCTGGAACTGCACGTGCCGCTGGCCAGGGCCGCGACTCCCGGGAAGCCCGATTCCGTGGTCTTCGACCTGGATCCAGGCGATGGCGCCGGACTGCGGGACTGCGTCAAAGTGGCGCTGATGCTCAAAGGGCTGTTCGACGGCATGAAGCTTTTCAGCTGCGTTAAAACCTCCGGTAAAAAAGGCCTGCACGTATTCGTGCCGCTTAATACCGCGGCCGATTTCGGCAAGACCAAGGCTTTTTCTAAAGCCGTGGCCGGCGTATTGCAGAAGAGCTACCCCGCTCTGGTTACGGCGCAGATGGCCAAGGAGCTGCGCAAGGGCCGGGTGTTCATCAACTGGTCGCAGAACGACGCCGCCAAGACCATGGTCGCCGTCTATTCGCTGCGGGCGGGTCCCGTGCCGACGGTGTCTTTTCCTCTCGCGTGGAAAGAACTGCAGGGCCTCAACGGCCCGGCCGCCCCCGCTGAACTGCAGGTCACCCCCGCCGAAGCCGTAGCCAGGGCGCAGGGGGATCTCTTCCGGGATTTGCTGGTAAAAAAACAGGAGCTGCCTTACTTGTGAAATTACGGGCCTATAAAGAAAAACGGACGCCGGGCAGGACGCCGGAGCCCGGCCCCGCGCCGCGCCGCGGCCCGGCGGCGCCGCACCTGGTCTTCGTGGTGCATAAGCACGCGGCGCGCCGGCTGCATTACGATCTGCGGCTGGAACTGGGCGGCGTGCTGAAAAGCTTCGCGGTTCCCAAGGGCCCGTCGCTCGACCCCTCGGTGAGGCGGCTGGCCGTCCAGGTGGAGGACCACCCTTACGATTACAAGGATTTCGAAGGCGTCATACCCGAGGGGAATTACGGGGCGGGGGAAGTGATAGTCTGGGACCGCGGCTTCTACAGCGCTCCCGCGGCGAAGGACAAAAAGGACAGCGAGAAAGCCCTGCTGGCCGGCCTGGAGAAAGGCGACCTGAAGTTCGTGCTGGCGGGCAGCAAGCTCAAGGGCGAGTTCGCCCTGGTCAAAACGCGGCAGGACGAAAAGTCCTGGCTGCTGCTGAAGAAGAAAGACGGATTCGCCACCTCCGCCGACGTGCTGGGGAAGGACCGCTCGGTGGTTTCCGGCAGGACCGTGGAGGAACTCTCTGTAGGCGGGGGGCCGGCGCGGCCGGAGGCCGGCGGGGGGGCGGTGGACGAGGCGCTGCAGAAAGCCCCGTTAAGACCGATGCCACGCGGCGTGGAGCCGATGCTCGCCGGGGCAGCCAAAAAACCCTTCGACCATCCCGGCTGGGTGTTCGAGGTGAAATGGGACGGCTACCGCGCGGTAGCCGAGCTGGGGAAGAAGGGCGTCAGGCTGTACTCACGTAACAAGAAATCCCTCGCGGAGAGATTCCCGGCTGTGGCGGCCGCCCTTAAGGAGCTGGCCGCGGAGGCCGTGCTGGACGGCGAGATAGTGGCCGCGGACAAAGACGGGCGCCCCAGCTTCCAGCTGCTGCAGGACCACAGCGCCGGGCGCGGCTACCTGGTCTATTACGTTTTCGACATTCTATTCTACCGCGGCCGCGACCTTACCGGCCTGCCGCTGACGGAGCGCAAGGCGCTGCTGAAGGGCCTGCTGCCGGCCGCCGGGCATGTCAGGTATTCGGAGCACGTACCGAAAGACGGGGTAAATTTTTTCCGGGCCGCGAAGGCCAGGGGGCTCGAAGGGATAGTCGCCAAGCGGGCTGGGAGCCCTTACCGCGCCGGGGCCAGGAGCCCCGATTGGCTGAAGATCAAGAACCGCGTCACGCAGGACTGCGTCATAGCCGGGTTCACGCGGCCGCGCGGGGCAGGGCGCTGGTTCGGCAGCCTGGTGCTGGGCGCTTACAGGAACGGGGAGCTGGTCTACATCGGTCATTCCGGCGGAGGAACGGGCGGCGCAGACCCGGGGAGGCTGCACGCGCGCCTGCTGGCCCTGGCCCGCAAGAGCTGCCCGTTCGCGGCCAGGCCGCCCTTGGAGACCGGGGTAACCTGGGTGAAACCTGAGCTGGTCTGCGAGGTGGAGTACACGGAATGGACGGCTGACGGTCTGCTGCGGCAGCCGGCCATGCTGAGACTGCGCGAGGATAAGGCAGCGCGCGAAGCGGCGCTGGAGACCGCCGCCGCGGCGGCAACTGAAAACGGGAGGACTGAACCATGAAGATCTACGCCGGCACCAGCGGCTTCGGCTACAAGGAATGGAAGGGGAAATTCTATCCGGAAAAGATCTCTCCGGGCAAAATGCTGGAGTTCTACTCGGCCCGGCTGCCCGCCGTGGAGATAAACAACACTTTTTACCGCATGCCGCGCTGGGAGGTGGCGGAGGCCTGGGCCGCGGAGGTCCCGCCCGGCTTCCGCTTTACGGTCAAAGCGCCGCAGACGATCACGCACATCAAGCGGCTGCACGGCGTGGGGGAGGAAACCCGCTACCTGCTGGGCGCGCTGGGCGGGCTGGGCGCGCGGCTGGGCGCTGTCCTGTTCCAGTTTCCGGCCACTTTCAAATTCGACCTGCCGCTGCTCAAGGCCTTTCTCCGGCAGCTGCCGGCAAAAACTCCGTGCGCCTTCGATTTCAGGAGTCCGACCTGGCTGAACCAGGAGACCTTCGGCCTGCTGGGAGAAAAGGGGTTCTGCCTGGCCCAGGAGGACACCGACGAGAGCCCGCTGCGGGAGCTGATCTCCACCGCGCCCTGGGGCTACCTGAGGCTGCGCCGGGCGGACTACGCCCTTTCCGACCTGGAGGCTTGGTCGCGGAAGGTGGAGGAACAGGGCTGGGAGAAAGCTTTTGTCTTCTTCAAGCACGAGGACGACGCGGCGGCCGTGGGGCCGGCGCTCGCGGAGCGCTTCAACGGCCTGTTCCTGGCGGCCGCCGGCGCGCCAGCGTCCGTGTCGGCTGAGGCATCGTGGTACAAGAGCGTTCCGAAGAGAGAGGGGGGAATATGATCGAATTCGTCTATAGCACGCTGGCGTCGCTGGGCTACACCCATCCGCTGCACCCGGCCAGTACGCATCTGCCGATGGGGCTGGTGCTGGGGGCCTTCCTGTTCCAGCTGGCGTCCTTGAAGTGGGAAGACCTCGCGAAGACGGTCTACTACTGCCTGATCCTGGCGCTGGTGACCGCGCCGATAGCCGCCGTCTCCGGCCTGCTGGATTGGCAGCACCGCCTGCACGGCAAGCTGAACGGGCTCATAGCGGCCAAGCTGGGCCTGACCGCGCTGCTGATGGCGGTGCTCGGGTTCATCATCTACAAGTACCGCGCCGGGGCGCTGACCTGGCGCGCCATGACGGCCTGGTGCGCGCTGGCCGCTTTATTGGCCGCGGCGCTGGGGCTGATAGGCGGCGAGCTGGTCTACGGCTGAAGGCTCGGCAACGGGGGAAGTATGAGGAAGAACTACATCGCGCTGGCGGCCCTGCTGGCCGCGCTAGCCGTAGCCTGCGGCAAGAAGGCGGAGAAAGTCCTGGAGACGGGCAACGCCGCGGCCGGCGACAAGGGCTACACTTACGCCGTGACTGTGGAGAAGATGCAGTTCCACTGGCGGCTGGACGGCGGGCTGCTGCGCGTAAAACTGAAAGCTCCGGTGCAGGGGTGGCTGGCGGCCGGGTTCGACCCGGAGCGCGGCATGCTTGGCTCCAACATGATGGTGGGCTACCTGGAGGGCGGCCGCGCCGTGGTGACGGACCAGCACGGCACCGATCCCAAGCTGCATAGGAAAGACATCGACCTTGGCGGCACCGACGATCTGCGCGAGACCTGGGGCCGGCAGGACGCCGCCGGCACGGAGATAGGCTTTACCCTGCCGCTCGAGACCGGCGACAAGCTGGACAAACCGCTGCGCCCGGAGGCCGTGGTGCTGATGCTCGCCTACGGCACAACGAACGAGATGGCCAAGCAGCACGTGTTCTGGGGCAAGGCGCGGCTGAACCTGAGGACCGGCGCCTACGAGACTACGATGATCAGAAGGGAGGAATGATGCGCGCGGCGTGGTGCCTTGCCCTGGCGCTGGCCTGGCTCGCCACCGCCCGGCCGGCGGCCGCGCATTCCGACGGCGCTGTCCTGGGCGGCGTCGGCCTGGACGACAGGACCGGCCAGAAAGTCCCGCTCGACACGCCGTTCTCCGATGAGAAAGGCGTAAAGCGCCCGCTCTCGGCTTACCTCGACAGGCCGGCGCTGGTGCTGCCGGTCTACTATTCCTGCCGGCACATCTGCGCAGATATGCTGGACAACCTCGCCGGCGCGCGGGGCGCCATGGGGCTCAAGGCCGGCCGGGATTACCGCGTGCTGGCCTTCGGCATAGACGAGACCGAGGGTCCCGCCGACGCGCGCCAGGCGCGGGCGCTGCGCGAGGGCGGCCTGCCCGGCGGCCTGGGCGACGGCTGGACCTTCCTCACCGGCGACAAAGCCTCCATCCTGCGCTTCACCGGGGCCGCAGGCTACCGCTTCAGGCGCACCGCCCCGCACGAATTCTCCCACCCGAGCGCGCTCATAGTGCTTTCCGCCGACGGCACCGTGATACGCTACCTCTACGGCCCGCAGTTCCTGCCCTTCGACCTGGCCATGGCCGTCACCGAAGCCACCAAGGGTGCGCCCTCGGTGGCCATACGCAAGGCGCTGGCCTACTGTTTTGCCTTCGACCCGGAGAGCGGCAGCTACACTTTCAGGGCGGCGCGCGCGCTTACGCTGGGCGTCTTCGGGGCGATGGGCGCGGGGCTGTTCCTGCTGCTGCGGCGGGGCGCCGGGAGGAAGGCGTGAGCGACTCTTTCTACGAGGAGCCCTCCGCGCCGGGCCAGACCGGCTGGCGGGCCTGGCTGCTGACCACCGACCACAAGCGCATCGCGCTGCTCTACCTGTGGGTGGTGCTCTTCTGGTTCCTGGCCGGGGCGGCCTTCGGCCTGACGGCGCGCACCCAGCTCATGGCGCACGGGCAGCACCTGCTGACCGCCAAGGCCTACAACGCGGTTTTCACGCTGCACGGCGTCATCATGGTGTTCCTCTTCATCATCCCGGGCATCCCCGTCATCCTGGGCAATTTCCTGCTGCCGCTACAGATAGGCGCGCGCGACGTGTTCTTCCCGCGGCTCAACCTCCTCACCTGGTACCTTTACGTCGCCGGCGGCCTGCTCGCCATCGGCTCGCTCTTCGCCAAAGGCGCGCCGGATACCGGCTGGACCTTTTATGTCCCCTTCAGCCTCTCGACGCAGACCGGGGTGACGTTCACGGTCTTCGCGGTGTTCGTGCTGGGGCTGTCCTCCATGCTCACCGGGTTGAACTTCATCACCACGGTGCACCGCCTGCGCGCCCCGGGCATGGGCTGGCTGCAGCTGCCGCTGTTCACCTGGTCCGTCTACGCCACGGCGTGGGTGCAGCTCCTCGCCACGCCCATCATCGCCGTGACGCTGCTGCTCATCATCGTCGAGCGGGTCTTCGGCGTGGGGCTCTTCGACCCGGCGCGCGGCGGCGACCCGCTGATGTACCAGCACCTCTTCTGGATGTACTCACACCCGGCGGTTTACATCATGATCCTGCCGGGCATGGGCATCATCTCGGAGATCTTCCCCGTCTTCTCGCGCAAGTCCATCTTCGGCTACAAGGCCATAGTGGCCGCCACCATGGGCATAGCGATCATCGGCTCGCTGGTGTGGGCGCACCACATGTTCGTCAGCGGCATGAGCGACGTGGCCGTGCTGCTGTTCTCCTTCCTGACCTTCCTGGTGGCGGTGCCGAGCGCGGTGAAGGTCTTCAACTGGGTCTCGACCATGTACCGCGGCTCCATCGTGATGTCGCCGCCGCTGCTGCTGGCGCTGTGGTTCGTCTTCCTGTTCACCATCGGCGGGCTCTCCGGGCTGGTGCAGGGCGCGGCCGGGCCCAATGTGCATATCCACGACACCTACTGGGTGGTGGCGCATTTCCACTTCGTTATGTTCGGCGGCACCGGGTTCGCCTTCCTGGCCGGGCTGCACTTCTGGTGGCCCAAGCTCTTCGGCCGGATGTACGATTTTAAAAAAGCCTATCTCGGGTCGGCGCTGCTGGCGGCGGGCTTCCTGCTGCACTACTTCCCGCAGTTCATCCTCGGGCTGCAGGGCATGCCGCGCCGTTACTACACCTACCTGCCGGAGCTGCGGCCGCTCAACTTCGCGGCTGGGATAGGCGCTTATATCATGGTGGCGGGACTGCTGCTGCTGGTGGCCAACCTGCTGCTGAGCCTGCGGCGCCGGCGCGACGCGCCCGGCAACCCCTGGGACGCCACCACGCTAGAATGGCAGACCTCGTCGCCGCCGCCGCGGGAGAATTTCCTGGCCGAGCCGCGGCCGCCGGCCTATCCCTACGATTTCAGGCGGGGCGGCTAGCATGGAGCGTACCGACGCCGCCGGCGTGCGCCTGGGGATGTGGCTGTTCCTCTACACGGAGATCATGCTTTTCGGAGGGCTCTTCGTGCTGTACTCGGTGTACCGGCACCGCTACCAGGCGGCCTTCGCGGCCGGCGGCCTGGAGCTGGAGCTGCCGCTGGGGGCGCTCAACACCTGCGTGCTGCTGGCGAGCAGCTTCGCCGTGGCCGCCGCCGTGGAGAGCGTGCGCCGGGGCCTGAAGAAGGCCGCGCTGGCCTTCCTGGGCTCGGCGGCGCTGCTGGGGGCGGTCTTCCTGCTGGTCAAGTACGGCGAGTGGTCGCGCAAGTTCGCGCTCGGGCTTTACCCGGGCGGCGCGCGGCTGAGCGCCGAGCCCGGCGGCTTCAAGGCTTTCTTCGGGCTCTACTACGCGCTCACCGGGCTGCACGCGCTGCATGTCAGTATCGGCTGCCTGGCGCTGGGCGTCTGCTGGGCGCTGGTCTGGAAGGGCGCGGTGCACGGCGGGCGGCTGAACGTGCTGGAGAACTCGGGCCTGTACTGGCATTTGGTGGACATAGTGTGGATCTTCCTGTTCCCGCTGTTCTACCTGGTGGCGTGACTATGAACGAAAAAGAGGAAAGCCCCGGGCAGTCTTACGGCGGGCTGCTGGCCGTGCTGGGCGCCCTGCTGGCGCTGACGGCCGTCTCGGTGGCGGCCGCGCGGCTCTACACCGGGCCGCTGCGCGCGGGGGTAGCGCTGGGGATAGCCGGCTTAAAGAGCGCGCTTGTGCTGGTGTTCTTTATGCGCCTGCGCGAGGCGGGGCCGGCCGTGGCGGGGGGCTTCCTCGCGACGGTGCTGACGCTCGCGGTCTTCATGGCGCTGACTTTCAGCGACGTGCTCTACAGGTGAACATGGAAAACGTAATCAGGCAGGTAGACGCGGCCTTCATCTACATAATCGCCTTCAGCATGGCGCTGCTGCTCGCGGTGACGGCGGCCATGGTCTATTTCCTGTTCCGCTACCGCCGCGACAGGAATCCCGAGGCGGCCGACATCCGCGGCAACGCCCTGCTGGAGCTGGCCTGGACGCTGATACCTACTTTCATTGCCCTTTCCATGTTCTACTTCGGCTGGCAGTCCTACCTGGGCCTGAGGGAAGTGCCGCGCGGCGCGCTGGAGGTGGAAGCGATCGCCATGAAGTTCTCCTGGGTCTTCAAATATCCCAACGGCAAGCGCTCCGAAAAACTGATGGTGGTGCCGCAGGGGCGCCCGGTGAAGGTCAACCTCTCTTCCCTCGACGTGATCCACAGCTTCTACGTGCCCGCCTACCGCGTCAAGATGGACGCCCTGAAAGGCCTGAAGACCTACGCCTGGTTCCTGCCGGCCAGGACCGGCACGCACAAGATCCTCTGCGCCGAGTACTGCGGCTCCGGCCACGCCGACATGATGGCCGACCTGCGCGTGGTTACACCCGAAGAGTACGAGGCCTGGGTGGGCGCTAAATGACCGGCGCCGCCCCGGCCGCCCCGCTGAAGCCGGCACTGCTGGACCTGGCCGGCCTCGCCAAGCCGCCCATTTCTTTCCTCGCCGGCTCCGCCGCCGCGCTGGGCTGCGCCGCCTGTCTGCCAGGCCGGGCCTCGGCGGCGCTGGGGGCCGGCTTCGGGGTGTTCCTGCTTTCGGCCGGGGCCTGCACGCTCAATAACTGGCAGGACCGGGACATAGACGGCGCGGAGACGCGCACCCGGGGCAGGCCGCTGCCTTCGGGCCGGCTGCGGCCGGGGGCCGCGCTGGCGCAGGCCGCGCTGCTGCTGGCGGCGGGGTTGGCGTGCCTGGCGCTTGTTGCCGGCTCTTACGCCGCGCCGCTCGCCGGGGCGCTGGCGGTGCTGCTCTACAACGCGGCCTATACGCCGCTAAAAAGGAGGACGCTGCTCGCCCTGGCGCCGGGCCTGCTCTGCGGCGCGTTGCCGCCGCTGGTCGGCTGGCTGGCAGCGGGCGGGACGGCGCGGCCGGGGCTCATTTACCTGATGATCCTCTTCGGCGCGTGGCAGCTGCCGCATCTCTGGCTGATACTCCTTTCCGGCGCCGGCGTGGAGCGCCGCCTCGTGCCCTCTTTTCTCGACAGGTTCGCGCCGGAGCAGCTGCGCCGGATGACCGCGGCCTGGGTAGCGGCCTTCGCCTTCCTCACCCTTTTCCTGCGCGTCTTCGGCTTTGTCGGCGGCGCGGCCGTGCTGCCGCTGGCCGCCAACGCCCTGCTGCTGCCGCTGGTCTTCCTGCGCTTCCTGGGCGGCGGCTGGACCCCGGCTAAGGGCCGCGGCCTCTCCCTCTACCTCACCCTCTCCATGCTGGGCGTCACCCTGCTGGCCGCCGCCGCCACCCTGCGCGGCTAGATAGTATTCTTAAAAGAGAAAACCGCCGGGCGGGGCCGGCGGTTTTACTTTTGGCGGGCTGGCTTTAGCGGGCCAGCAGTTTTTCTTTGAGGACTGTCAGCAGCTGGGCTAGCTTTTTGACGCTGGAGGGGATCACCAGCACGGTGTTGTCGCCGGCCACGGTGCCGAGCACGCCGGGCAGGCGCTGGGAGTCTATGAATTCAGCCACGGTGCCGGCCGCGCCGGGCAGGGTGCGGATGAGGACTAAAGTTTCGTTCGCGGCTATATCGGTAACGCTCGCGCCCAGCAGGGTTCGCAGCGGGGGGACGGTGCCCGGCGCCGTCAGGGCGTAGCGGCCGCCGTCGGGGCCCTGCACCCAGGCGGCGCCGAGGTCCTTAAGGTCGCGCGACAGCGTGGCCTGCGTCACCTTGCAGCCTTCCCGCGCAAGTTCCAGGCGCAGGTCTTCCTGGCTGCCGACCGCGCCCGAGGCTATGATCTTGCGTATGGCGTAAATGCGTTCCGTTTTTGTCATATTCGTCCCGTCCAACCCGCCTATTGCATAATTATACAACATTTTGTATAGTTATACAAGATTCGCGGGCGGCCCCGGCTATATATAAGGAGAGAACGGACATGAAAGAGAATAAGAAAGTGGTGCTGGCTTACAGCGGCGGGCTGGATACCTCGGTGATACTCAAGTGGCTCATCGAGCAGGGTTACGAGGTCATCTGCTACATCGCCGACGTCGGCCAGGCCGGGGATTTTCAGGCGGCCAAGCGCAAGGCGCTTAAGGTGGGCGCCAAGAAAGTTTACATCGAGGACCTTAAGAAGGAACTTGTCACCGATTATATCTTCCCTATCTTCAAGGCCAACGCCGTCTACGAGGGCCGCTACCTGCTGGGTACCGCCGCCGCGCGGCCGCTGATAGCCAAGCGCCACATAGAGATAGCCGCCAAAGAGGGCGCCGCTTTCGTCTCGCACGGCGCCACCGGCAAGGGCAACGACCAGGTGCGCTTCGAGCTGGGCTACTACGCCCTGAACCCCGCCATCAAAGTGCTGGCCCCGTGGAAAATGCAGTCCTTCCTCAACCAGTTCAAAGGCCGCACGGACCTTATCAACTACGCCAAAGAGAAGGGCATAGAGATAAGCTCCACGATAAAGAAGCCCTACAGCGAGGACGACAACCTGCTGCATATCAGCCACGAGGCCGGCATCCTGGAAGACCCCGCGCACGAATGCGCCGAGGACATTTACTCCAAGACAGTCTCGCCCGAGAAGGCCCCGAACAAGCCCACCCGGATGAGCATCCAGTTTAAGGACGGCGTTCCGGTGAAGGTGACCAACCTCGACAGCGGCCGCTCAGAGAAAGACCCGCTCAAGCTCTTCATGATGCTCAACGACCTGGGCAGCCGCAACGGCATAGGCCGGCTGGACATGGTGGAGAACCGCTTTGTGGGCATCAAGTCCCGCGGCGTGTACGAAACCCCCGGCGGTGCCATCCTGCTGGCCGCGCACAAGGACATAGAGGGCATAGCCATGGACCGCGAGGTGATGCGCCTGCGCGACATGCTGTCGCCCAAGTTCGCCGAGCTGGTCTACAACGGCTTCTGGTTCAGCCCCGAGATGGATTTCCTGCGCGCGGCGCTCGACAAGAGCCAGGAGGCCATAGACGGCACCGTGACGCTGAAGCTCTACAAGGGCAACATCATCATCACCGGCCGCCATAGCCCCAGCTCGCTCTACGACAAGAACCTCTCCAGCATGGACATAGAGGGCGGCTTCAACCAGAAAGACTCGGAGGGCTTCATAAAGATCCACGCCACCCGGCTCATGGCGCACAGCGCTATAATGAAAAGGCGGAGCGCGAAATGAAGCTCTGGGCCAAGGGTTGCGAGCTCAATAAGGACATAGAATCCTTTACCGTAGGGGACGATTACCTCATCGACCGCAGGCTGGTGAAGCACGACTGCGCGGCGTCGCTGGCTCACGCCAAGGCCCTGCGCAAGGCCGGCCTGCTGACGGCGAAGGAGCTGGCGGACATTTCCGCCGGGCTCAAGGAGATAGCGGCGCTGGACGCCAAGGGCAAGTTCGTCATCAAGCGCGAGGACGAGGACTGCCATACCGCCATAGAGAATTGGCTGACGGCGCGTTGCGGCGAGGCCGGCAAGAAAGTGCATACCGGCCGCTCCCGCAACGACCAGGTGCTCACGGCGCTGCGGCTCTACGAGCGCGAGGCGCTGGGGGAGTTGAGGTCCCGCCTGGCCGCTTTCTCCGCCGCGGCCTCGGCGCTGGCAAAGGGACAGGGCCGCCTGCCCATGCCGGGCTATACGCATACCCGCCGGGCCATGCCTACCACTGTAGGCACCTGGATAGGCTGCTTCTCCGCCGCGGCGGCCGATGACGCACGCCTGGCCGACGCGCTGATAAAAATAATGGACCAGTCGCCGCTCGGCTCGGCCGCCGGCTTCGGCGTGCCGGTGCTGAACATCGACAAAAGCTACAGCGCGAAACTGATGGGCTTTGCCAAAGCCATTGAGAACCCCATCTACGCCCAGTTCACGCGCAGCAAGTTCGAACCGGCCGTCATGCATTTGTGTTCGCAGATCATGCTGACGCTCAATAAGCTGGCCACGGACCTGGTGCTGTTCAGCACGCCCGAGTTCGGCTTTGTAACGCTGCCGGAGGCCTTCTGCACCGGCAGCTCCATCATGCCGCAGAAGAAGAACCCCGACGTGCTGGAGCTGGTGCGCGGCAAATATCACGTTGTGCTGGGCGAGGAGTTCAAGGCGCTGTCGCTGGCGGGCAACCTGATCTCCGGCTACAACCGCGACGCTCAGCTGGCTAAGGGCCCGCTGTTCGCCTGCCTGGACACGGCGAGCGCCTCGCTGAATATCATGGCCACGGTCACGGCCGGCCTGGGCTTCGACCGTGAGCGCTGCGCCCTGGCCCCGGAGCTGTTCGCTACCGAGGAAGCCTATAAACTGGTGAAGCAGGGCGTGCCCTTCCGCGACGCCTATCGCCAGGTGGGTGAAAGGTTCCGAAGCGCGCGGTAGAGCGCTAAGCCGCCAAAAAGAGGAGAGCCGCCGGTATTTGCCGGCGGCTCTCTTTTTTCTTCCCGACACGCCCTTGTCGGGAGCGTCTGCTAGGCTATTGGTATGGGAAGGGGAAAATTACATCGCGGCGGCTTCTACCAGCTCGGCGCCGCCGACCGAGAACTCCATGGTGTCTTCGAGGTCGGTGCGGAATACTTCCGCGCCGGAACCCAGCAGGCGGCCCAGCGCGTCCTGCGTGGGGTGGCCGTAGTTGTTCTTGCCCACCTCTATGTAGGCCTTGGCCGGCTGCACGGCCTTGAGGAAAGGGGTGGTGGAGGAATACTTGCTGCCGTGGTGCCCGACCTTCAGCACGTCGGCCTTCAGCTCGGCCCCGTACTTCTCGGCCAGCTTGATCTCGGTCTCGCCCTCGGTGTCGCCGGTGAACAGCAGGGAAGAGCCGTTGTAGGTCATCTTCATCATGATGGAGCAGTTGTTGAGGGTCGAGCTCTGCTTGGTGGCGAAGGCCGCGGGGCAGGAGTTGAAGACCTTGATGCTGACTCCGGGGGCGCTCCAGTCCAGGCGGTCGCCGGGAGCGGGGTAAACGGTGTTGACGCCCAGGGAGGCCACCTTCTCGCGGATGGTGTTGTCGGCCTTGGCGCCGCTGTTGTCCACGCGGGTGTCGTAGAAGTTGGAGACGGCGATGTTGTCGAAGACGTAGGTGAGGCCGTTGTAATGGTCGCTGTGGGGGTGGGTGAGCACCACGTGGTCTATGGCGGAAACCTTTTTCTCTTTCAGGAACGCGGCCAGCGGGCCGGTGGCGGAGCCGGAGGGGCCGCCGTCTATCAGGGCGTTCTTGCCGCCCGGCAGCTCTATGTAGATAGCGTCGCCCTGGCCTACGTTAAGGAAGTAGACGTTAAGCCCGGGGCCGGCGTTGAGCAGGGTGGCGTTCTGCGGAACCGGGGCGAGCGGGATCTCTACCTTGGGGGCGGCGGCGAGCAGCTGGCCGTAGGCCTGAGCGGAGGCCTGGGGGGCAAAATGGAATACGGATAACAACAAGAAGAGGACCGCGGAGACGGCCTTCAGGACTGCGGGTGCTGGAGAGTTAAGTTTCACGCGATGCATATCCACCTCCCACTAGCTGCGCCGGCGGCCTGATGAAAACGCCTGTCCGCCCTGCGCTTGGCCTAGTGGTGAATCCGGATTAAGGTCCGGAGGTGGATACTTCCCGGCCGATCCCGGGAATTACACAGAGGCCTGCTATATCGTAAGGCCTATATTGATTTTGCTCAAGGGCCAAAGGGCCTAGGCGTGCCTAGGCCCTAGGGCCTATATGGGCATAGGTCCAAGTATCCCGGCCTTCTGGGTACTATGGGGCTGACAGTATTTTTACCGGGGGGTATACTGTATTTGTAACTGAAAGCGCGGTAGAGGAGGCGGACGATGAAAAAACTTCTTGTGTTGAGCGTAGCCGCGACGGCGCTGTTCTCGGGCCGTGTATCCGCCGGGGAGGTCACTGACCCCCGGTATTTTTCCGCCGATGAAAGTTCTATAACTATAGAGGAGATAAAGGAAGGGGTGACGCCCCTGCCCGAGGGTTTCCTGATGCCGCCCACCGCCAAGCCGATAGGCGAGATCATAGGCACCCTGGACTCCATAGTCAACCTGTTCGAAAAGATCTGGAACATCATAGAGAAGAACCAGCCGGTGGTGAACGTCACCACCCACTACGCCAACGCGGTGCCTTTCGGCACCACCCACTGGTCGCAGCTGCAGGGCTGGAGCCGCCCCGCCACCAAGAGGTACGGCTTCTCCATGAAGAACGGCTTCGGCTCTGAAGTGGTGAAGGTGGTCTACCAGGTCCACTATACCCACAGCGGCAACTACAAGGGCGTAGGCAAGTTTCTGACCGGCGTGACCATAGAACCCATCAGCGTTACCACCGCCTGGGGCTATAAGGTCACCTTGGTGTCAGAGGTGCCGGATTCCACCATCGCCAATGTGGGCACGCACGAGGACCCCGTGGCCTCCATGCAGGTGCAGCTGCGCTGGGTAGTGCACACCTCGGTGAAGGACATCACCTCCAAGGCCATCTACTACATAGAGGGCAACGGCCAGCTGCAGGAGCTCGGTACTCCCTTCAAGAACGCGCAGGCGCAGAAGGAAAAGGCCCTGCTCGAGGCGGCCGGCAAAAGGCTGACTGAAGTGAACTTTAACTGAAGCAGCGGCGCGCAAGCCCGGTCGCGGCCCCCTGCTCACAGGGGGCCGCGGCTTTTTTTGCCTCCGGCGGCGGGCCGTCGGAAAAGGCGCGGCGGGGGGAAATGGTAAAATTGCCCCAGAGCCTCATGGAAGACACGGAAATAGAATTCAACGAACAGTTCTCCAAAGCCCTGCACCAGCTGCAGTACGGCAGCCGCAACCTGTTCATCACCGGCAAGGCCGGCACCGGCAAGAGCACCCTGCTGCGCTATTTCCGCGCCCATACCTCCCGCAAGCTGGTGGTGCTGGCCCCCACCGGCGTGGCGGCGCTGAACGTGGCCGGCGAGACCATCCACTCTTTCTTCCGCTTCAGGCCCGGCACCACGCCCGACAAGGTGCGGCGCGCCCGCAAGAAGGACGCGGACCTCTACAAGGCGCTCGACGCCATAGTGATAGACGAGGCCTCAATGGTGCGTGCCGACCTGCTGGACTGCGTGGACGCCTTCATGCGCATCAACGGCCCGCAGCCGGGCAAGCCCTTCGGCGGGGCGCAGTTGGTGCTGTTCGGGGACCTTTACCAGCTGCCGCCCGTAGTTACCGGCGCCGAGCGCGAGCTCTTTTCCTCCTATTACCCCGGCCCGTATTTCTTCAGCGCGCGCGCCTTCAAAGAGACGGGGCTGGACTACCTGGAGCTGGAAAAGATCTACCGCCAGAAGGACCAGGGCTTCATAGAGATCTTGAACGCCATCCGCAACAACAAGATAGCGCCGGCGCAGCTGGCGCGGCTGAACGCGCGGGTGGGCGCGGACGTGGAAAGCAGCGGGCGCGGCCTGGTGGTGCGGCTGCTCACCACCAACGCCGACGCCGGGGCCATAAATAACGAGCGGCTGCGCGCCATAGACGGGCGCTCCCACCTGTATAAAGCCGAGATAGCCGGAGAATTCACCCGCGACTCCTACCCGGCCGACGACGAACTGCACCTCAAGGCCGGCGCGCAGGTGATGCTGCTCAACAACGATCCTCAGGGCCGCTGGGTGAACGGCACCATGGCCGCGGTGCAGGACATCATGCGCGGCCTGCCCGGCGAGCGGGACGTGGTGCACGTGCGCCTGCCCGACGGCTGCATAGAGGCCGTGGAGCCCTACAAGTGGGAGCTTTACCATTTCGCCTACGACGCACAGGCCGGGAAGATCAAGGCCGAGACGGCCGGCACCTTCACGCAGTACCCGCTGAAGCTGGCCTGGGGCGTGACCATACATAAGAGCCAGGGCAAGACCTTCGAGCGCGTGATCATAGACCTGGGCAAGCGGGTGTTCGCCACCGGCCAGACCTATGTGGCGCTTTCCCGCTGCACGGCGCTCGAGGGGCTGTCGCTCGCGCGCGAGGTGCGCCCCGACGACGTGAGGACCGACTGGCGCATTGTGCGCTATGTCACGGGGCGTCAGTACGGCGCCAGCGAGGAGCTGAGGCCGCTGGCCGACAAGATCAGGCTGATAGAGAAAGCCATAGCGGAAGGCCGGCTGCTGGCGCTGACCTATCTGAAAGCCGCCGACGAGAAGAGCTGCCGCACCGTGCGGCCGCTGTCCGTGGGCGAGTGCCGCTACAACAAGACCTGCTTTATCGGCCTGCAGGCGTTTTGCCTCAAGCAGGGCGCCCAGCGCGTCTTCAAGGTGGACCGCATCCTGGAGCTGAAAATAGTGGAGCCGTAATTTATAGAATATGCCCGGAGGCCAGTTATGAAAAAACTTCTTTTCTCTTTAGCCGCTCTGGCGCTGTGCGCGGCGCCCGCCGCCGCCGGTACCGTGCTCTTTGTGGGCGATTCCCACTCGGTCGGCCCCTTCGGCTGGCGGGTGGACGAGCTGCTGCGCGAGGCCGGCCATAAGACGGCCACTTACGCTTCCTGCGGCTCCATCGCCCAGTGGTGGGTGACGGGCAAGGCCACGCCGTGCGGCTACTTCTTCCGCGACCTGGCCGGCAAGACGGAGAAAGGCCAGAAGGGCCCGACGCCCATCTTCACCGACCTGCTAGCGATTGTCAGGCCGGAGGCCGTCATAGTGGAGCTCGGCGCCAATTACGCCGGCAATCCCTCCGACGAGTTCGCCATAAAAGACATGGGGGACCTGGCGGCTAAGATAAAGGCCGCCGGCGCGGCCTGCTTCTGGGTCACCAAGCCGGACTCCCGCAAGAATCACGACGACATCCCGCGCATTCTGGAGCTGACCTATAAAGCCGTAGCGGATAAATGCCAGGTCTTCGACAGCACCAAGGTCACCAAATACCCCGAGACCGGAGGCGACGGTATCCATTACTGGTCCCCGCAGGGCACGCCCATCGCCAAGGCTTGGGCGCAGTTAGTCTACGACTGGGCCGCCCCGGGCCTGCCGGCGGCAAAGCCAGCCAAGTAAACCCTGGCAGGGCAATAAAAAAAGCGCGGAGAGCCGCGCTTTTTTATTTTTATCGGAAGTTTACAGGAACATGCCTTTGTAGTGCAGCGCGAAGACCATCATCAGCAGCCCCGCTATAATGCCGCACCAGAGCAGGAGGGTGCCGATGAGGCGGCCCGTCTTCTGGTCGGGTGAGAATTTACGGCGCAGCGCTATGCCGGCAGCGATGGGGCCAGCTGTAATGGCCAGCGCCAGCAGGATGGGGAGAAGGGCGTCCAGGTCGTTCATTGCGCGGGTACCTCCCTGCCGTCCTGATAGCAGGCCTTCTTGCCCGCAACGTAGCCTGGCGTGGTGGCTTCCTGGTTGCCCATCACCCGGGTGAGCCCAGGCAGGCGGCCCGGCACCAGGCCGAAGGTGCGGTAGCCGCAGACCACCGCGCCCCTGACTTCCAGGCTGGTGTCCCGCGCCAGGTCGGCGTTCCAGCCCTTTTCCCACTGCTCTTTGGCCTGCGCCGCGCTTGCGCCGTCGGCCCGGTCCTGGAAATAGGGCAGGCTGAAGTAGAGCAGGCGGCGCGCGACCATGGAGATCCCGACAGCCGGGTTCAGCGTGGCGTCTCCGATGGAGGCCGTGTTGCAGCCCGAGAATTGTATGACGCCGCCGCGGGCCATCTTGCCCTTCAGCAGGTCAGCCGTGGAGCCGGCGTCGTAGGTGGCGGGGCCCACGGTCTGCATGCCGGGCGAGCCGTGGCCGTAAAGAATTATTTTGGAGACCGAGCCGTTTGGCAGGGCGCGGATGGCGGCCTCGGCCTGGCGCTGGTCGCGGTAGGTCTGGGTGCGTCCGTTGGCGGTGATGGTGAAACCGTAAGCGTCCGAGGTCCAGGCGGAGGACTTGGCGTCCGGTGGCGGCGGCGTGCCGGTCCGCACAGCGGGCACGTTCGCCTGGCGCTGGCCGGCAGTGCCGGCCAGCTGCGGTACCGCGGCGCCGCCTGCCGTCCTGGCCGCCGAGCCAGGCCGCGCGTCGCCCAGGCGCACCGCGCCGGCGTCGCCAGAGGCGGTGTTGCCGTCGAAAAATTTGGAGAGATTGCCGGCGTCGGCGCCGCGCATCGAGGCGGCGGTGCGGTCCAGCGAAGCGTTCAATTCAGCCCTGGGGCTTGCCGCGGACTTGTCGCCGCCGGCGGCGGCCTGGGCCTGGCTGCGCAGGCCGTTGGGGGCGCGGAGGGCGCGCAGGTCGGCTATCGCGGCGGGGGTGAGATGCGCGGTCAGCGCCCGCGCGTCAGCGTCGGTCAGGCCCTCGGCCTCGGCCTTGCGCAGCAGGGCGCGGGTGTCGGCCAGCTTGCGCTCCAGGGCCGCGGCCTTGGCAGACCCCAGCCAGAGCTTTATGGTTTTGATATCGTCGGGCGTGGTGCGGGCGGTGAAATCGCGCAGGGCGCGAATGTCCCATTTGGCCAGGGCCGCGGCATAGTGCCGGGCCACCGCTTCCTGGCGCCGTAATGCGGGCTCGCCGGCCTCGGCCAGGAGCCGGGCCTGCAGCGCGGGCGCGAGCGCAGCCCAGGTATCGGGCGTCTGCGACTGCTGCTCGGTGAAGAATTTGAACTGCGGCAGGAATTCCTTCTGCCCCCAAAGCACGGCCTCCTGGGCGGAGGCGGCTCCGGCCAGGCCCAGCGCGAGGGCGGCAAAAAGGAAGCGTAAAGTCTTCATAGACGCGAATATAGTCTACACTATCTTATTGACTTGTCAAGGGCCGCTAGGCCGCGGGCGGCGGCGGGGCCGCCTTGGCGTAGATGGCCCGCACGCAGTCGGCGTAGGGCTTGCGTTTCTCGGGGGTGAAGTCGCGGTAAACCAGCTCCACCGCGCGGCCCGCGCCGAACATGGCGTGGTCTATCGGGAACAGGGGCTCCGTCCCGGGCGGGAGGAACTCCTTCTTTATTTCCATGCGCAGGCCCCAGCCGGCGAGCAGCGCCAGGCAGTAGACCCATTTCTGGGTGGCGTGGTTGTAGATCTTGAGCACCGGCCCCGGGTTCTTGGCGGTGTTGGGCTTCATCTCCCAGGTCTGGCCGGGGACGTCGCCGGCGGCGGCCATCAGCTCGGCCCAGAACTCGCGGAAGGCCTCTGCCGACTTGGGATAGCGCGCGCCGATATGGTGCACGAACTTGTCGAACTCCTCGCGGATCAGCGCCGGGTCGGTCTTGATGACCTTGGCCCGCTCGCGGTTCTCCTCGTCGAGCTTGAGACGGGTGACCAGCGGCAGCAGCGCGGCTGTTTCCTGTTCGTTCGCCGGGGCCAGGTACTGCGCCTTGAAGGTCATGCGCTCGCCGGCCTGCGGCTGCACGGTAATGTTGTCGCCGGCGACTTTCACCACCACGCCGAGGGCCTTGTTGATGGTATTGCGCACCGGCGCGTAGAGCTCGTAAGTTTTTGTATCCATGATCACCCCTATAATTCTACAACAGCGGCGCCCTTTTTTACAGCGGAAACTTGCCTATCGAGGCTTCGCCTCGATAAATTTTGCTGCCGGTTCTTCCCGACAGGCCCTTGTCGGCATCGCCTGCTATGCTATTTACGGGAGCAAACCGGGAAAGGGGGACTGACTTATGAACGGAGCTGGGACCATACAGGACATGCCGCGGGTGGAACGGCCGCGCGAAAAGATGATGCGCTACGGCCCGGAGAAGCTGGCCGAAGAGGAGCTGCTGGCCGTGCTGCTGCGCACGGGGCTCAAGGGCAAGAACGTGCTGGAGCTGGCCGGCGACCTGCTGCGCAAGTTCGGCCACGCCGACCTGGCCAAAGCCGGCTTCGCCGAGCTGAAGGCCGCGCACGGGCTGGGCCCGGCCCGCGCCTGCGAGATCCTGGCCGCCTTCGAGCTGGGCCGCCGCTATCTCAACGGCAAGAAGGCCGGCATCTACCTAAAGCCGCGCGACATCTGGGAGGAACTGCGGGATATCCGCGACCAGAAGAAGGAGCACTTCGTCGTGTTCTACCTGGACACGCGCAACCAGGAGATCAAGCGCGACATAGTCTCCATCGGCACGCTGAACTACAACCTGGTGCACCCGCGCGAGGTGTTCGAGCCGGCGGTGAAGAACCTGGCCGCGAGCGTGATAGTGGCGCACAACCACCCGTCGGGCTGCCTGGAGCCGTCGGACGAAGACCTCTCGCTCACCAAGCGCCTGGCCCAGGCCGGCAAGTTGCTGGGCATAGAGCTGCTGGACCACGTGATAGTGACGCGGGAGGGCTTCATGAGCTTCAAGCAGAAGGGGCTGCTGTAGTGGGCCCAAGGGCCTATTGCGCGCGGGGTCCTTGGCCGCTTACGGGGTCAAGGGCCGGGGGCTATACTAGAGTTGAGGCCCCTTATGAAAAACATCATCCTCACGGCGGCGATAATGGCGGTTGGCGCGGGCGCGGCGTCGGCCGATGTCGGCGCGGCCGGATTCGATGCCCTGGCCCGGTCGGTAATGACCGGCGGGGCGCGGGCGGCGGTGGCCGTTCCGGAGATCCCGTCGCCGTCCTTCGCCGGGGAAAAGGCGCCTAAGACTTTCGCGGATCATGAATACGACGCCGCAGCCGGCGCCGCGCTGGGAGCAGCCGCGGCGAAAGGCAATCTGGGCGCTTTTTACGGCAAGTGCTACGAATACGTCTCCTACCACATGGAAGCCGCCGGTGTGATAAGGCCGGAGCAGTGGGAGCAGCTAAAGATAGGCCCCGACTTCGCTTACGAATTCGCCGACTGGGCCGTCGCCAATCCCGAGGCCATGCGCCGCGAGCTGAAGCTGGTGAAACTTCCCACGCCCGCCGATAAGCTGGCCGTTCCCGTGGGCGCCATAATCGTTTACGAGCGCGGCGCCTGCGGCTTCAGCAAGCGCGCCGGCCACATAGAGGTCGTTACCAAAGCCGACTGGGCCTGCTCGGACGGCTGCGAAAGCCTGGACCAGGCCTGCTTCGAGGACCCCTCGGTCAGCGCGCGCATACACGTACTGATCCCCGTAAAATAAACCGGCCCGGCCGCGTCGGCCCGGAGCAAAAGCGAACCGCGCGCCTCTGGCCCGCCGCTGGTTTCTCCGCGCGGGCGCGTTTTGCTATTATCCTTTAGGGTTTAATCCGCACTCTTTTATATGGATGGCAATACTATGGATCAACAGACGCTGCGCCTGCTGTCGCCTTTGGACGGGGAAATAATACCTCTCGCCGATGTGCCCGACCCGGTTTTTGCCCAGCGCATCGTCGGCGACGGGGTGTCGGTTGACCCTACCAGCGCGGTGGTGCTGGCGCCCTGCGCGGGCGAGATCATACACACACACCCGGCCGGCCACGCCTTCACCCTGCGCAGCGTGGAGGGCGTGGAACTGATGATCCACGTGGGCGTGGACACCGTGCAGCTCAAAGGCGAAGGGTTTAAACTGAAGGTCCGCGCGGGAGACCGTGTGAAGGCCGGGCAGCCGCTGCTGGAGTTCGACGCCGACCTGGTGGCCACCAAAGCCCGCAGCCTGATGACTCAGGTGCTGGCGGTGAACATGGACCTTATCTCCGCCGTGAAACACCCCGCCGGCAAGGTGCGGGCGGGACGCGACGTGCTGCTGGAGCTGCTGCTTAAGGCGAAAGAGGGCGCGAGCGCCAAAAAGAGCGCCGGCGGGCCGGTAGCCTCCGGCGAACTGACCGTAGCCAATCCCACCGGTTTTCACGCCAGGCCCGCGGCGGTGCTGGCGCAGGAAGCCAAGCGCTTTGCCGGCACGGTACGCCTGCGCTGCGGCGGCGGCGTAGCCAACGCCAAGAGCCTGGTCTCTATCATGACCCTGAACATCGGTTTCGGGGACAAGCTGGTGCTGGAAGCCGAGGGGCCTGGCGCCGCCGAGGCCCTGGCCGCGCTTTCCGCGGTGGTGACAAAAGTTCTGGACGCGCCCGGCGCAGAGGCCGCGCCCGTGCCCGCTCCCGCGGCGCCGCGGGCCAGCCGTGGCCCGCGCGTGCTGGCCGGCGTCTGCGCCTCTCCCGGCATAGCCGTGGGCGCGGCCTTCCAATCCCGCCAGGACCAGGTGGAGGCGGCCGAGGCGAAGGAAGAGCCGGCCGCCGCAAGACCCCGCCTGGCGGCGGCCATAGAGGCCGCCAAGGCCGAGCTCGAAGTGCTTCTTTCCAGGCTGTCGGCCGAGGGCGCCGCCGAGCAGGCTGCCGTTTTCGGCGCGCACCGCGAACTGCTGGAGGATCCGGAGCTGCTGGACCTGGCCGAGGGCGGCGTCGCCAAGGGCGCCGGGGCCGTGGCCGCCTGGCGCGGCGCTTACCAGGAATACGCGCGCAATCTCAGCCGGCTCGACAATAAGCTGCTGGCCGGCCGCGCCGTGGACATTCGCGACGTGGGCGCCAGGGTGCTGCGGCTCGTAGCCGGCGTTTCCCTTAAACAGCGGGAACTGCCGGCCGGATGTATCTTGCTGGCCGACGAACTGACCCCTTCCGACATAGCCGGGCTGGACCGCGCAAAAGTCGCCGGCCTGGCCACCGTGGGCGGCGGCGCGTCCTCGCACGTGGCCATCTTCTGCCGCGCCGCCGGGCTGCCCGCCATAGCGGCCGCCCCCGCGGCCATACTCGATATCAAAGACGGGGAGCAGTTGGTGCTCGACGCCGATAACGGCGAACTCCGGCTCAGGCCGGAGCCGGCCGAGCTGGCCGCGGCCTCCGGCCGCCAGGCGGCGGGCGCCCTCCGGCGCGAGGCCGCCGTCTCCGCCTCCGCGCAGCCGGCGAGAACCAAAGACGGCAAGCACGTGCATGTGCTGGCCAACGTGGGCAGCGCCGCCGACGCGCTCGAAGCCGCGGGGCTGGGCGCCGAGGGCGTCGGGCTCTGCCGCAGCGAGTTCCTGTTCCTCGACCGCCCCTCGGCGCCGGGCGAGGAGGAGCAGCTGGCCGCTTACGCCGCCGTGGCCAAGGTTTTTCCGGGCAAGGAAGTCATCATCCGCGTGCTGGACGTGGGCGGCGACAAGCATTTGCCCTACCTGCAGCTCGCCAAAGAGGAGAACCCTTTCCTCGGCGAGCGGGGCGTGCGGCTGCTGCTGGCGCGCCCCGAGCTGCTGCGCGCGCAGCTGCGGGCGCTGCTGCGGGCCTACCGCGGCGCGCCCGGCCTGAAGGTCATGTTCCCGATGGTGTCCGAAGTGGACGAGTTCCGCGAAGCTAAAGCCGCGCTGGACCGCGAGGCGCTGGCGCTGGGTCTCCCCGCGCCGAAGTGCGGCGTGATGATAGAGGTCCCTTCCGCGGCGCTGCTGAGCGCCCACCTGGCCAAAGAGGCCGATTTCTTCTCCATCGGCACCAACGACCTGTCGCAGTACACGCTGGCCATGGACCGAGGCAACCCCAAGCTGGCGGGCCGGGCCTGGGCCGGCGACCCGTCGGTGCTGAGGATGATAGACCTGACAGTGAAAGGCGCCCGCGTCCACAACAGGACCGTGGGCGTCTGCGGCGGCGCAGCGGGTGACCCGCAGCTGGTGCCGCTGCTGCTGGGGCTCGGCGTGGACGAACTGAGCGCGCCGCCGCCGGCGGTGCCGCTCATCAAGGCGGCAGTGCGGGAACTGGACCTGGCCGCCTGCCAGGCGCTCGCCGCGCGGGCGCTGGCGCTGGGCACGGCCGCCGAAGTCAGGGCGCTGCTTGCCGGGAAGGTGAAGTAATATGAACAAACTTAAAGACCTCTTCAAGAACGCGTTCGGCCTGTTGCAGAAGATCGGCAAGTCCCTGATGCTGCCCGTGGCCATCCTGCCCGTGGCCGGCATTCTGCTCGGCGTAGGCAGCGCGGGCTTCACCTGGATGCCCGAGCTGCTCTCGTCCATCATGAAGGACGCCGGCGGCGTGATCTTCGGCAACCTGCCGCTCTTCTTCGCCATCGGCGTGGCGCTGGGCATGACCGAGAACGACGGCGTGGCGTCCATGTCGGCCGTGGTCGGCTACGTGGTGATGCTGGCGACCATGGGCCTGCTGGCCGGGCGGCACGGCGTGGAAGTCAAGTCGATCATGGGCATCAGCTCCATAGACACCGGCGTCTTCGGCGGTATCCTGATAGGTTCCATCGCCGCCTGGCTGTTCAAGCGCTATTACCGCATTCAGCTGCCCCCTTACCTGGGCTTCTTCTCCGGCAAGCGCTTCGTCCCTATCGTCACGGCCTTCACCGCCGTCTTCGTCGGGGCCCTGCTCAGCTACGCCTGGCCGCCGGTGGGCAAGGCTATCCGCGTCTTCTCGGAATACGCGGCTTACGGCAACCCGCTGCTCTCGGTGGGCGTCTACGGCTTCGTCGAGCGCCTGCTTATCCCGTTCGGCCTGCACCATATCTGGAACGTGCCGTTCTTCTTCGAGATAGGCAGCTTCGTCAATGCCGCCGGCGCGACCGTGCACGGCGACATCACCCGCTTCTTCGCCGGGGACCCGGAGGCGGGCATATTGGGCGGAGCTTACCTGTTCAAGATGTGGGGCCTGCCCGCGGCGGCTATTGCGATGTGGCATGCCGCCAGGCCGGAGAACCGCGTGCGCATAGGCGGCATCATGGTCTCGGCGGCGCTCACCTCGTTCCTGACCGGCATCACCGAGCCCATAGAGTTCTCGTTCATGTTCGTGGCTCCCGTGCTCTACGGCATACACGCGGCGCTCGCCGCCTGCTCGCAGATCACCTTCGCGCTGCTGGGCGCCAAGCTGGGCTTCACCTTCTCGCACGGCTTCATAGACTTCGTCCTGTACTACGCCAAGGACACGCGGCCCGGGCTGGTGCTGGTGCTGGGCCCGGTCTACGCCATGATCTATTACGGCCTGTTCCGCTGGGCCATAGCCAAATTCGACCTGAAGACGCCCGGCCGCGAGGCGGCCGAGACCGGCGCCGCCGACGCCGCGGCCGGCGAGGATTCCTTCTCCCGCAGGCTGGTGCTGGCCTTCGGGGGCCGGGCCAACATACAGAGCCTGGACGCCTGCATCACCAGGCTTCGCGTGGCCGTGGCCGACCCCGCCCGCGTCGACAGGGCCGCCCTGAAGGCGCTGGGCTGCGCCGGGGTGATGATGTCCGGCAACGGCGTGCAGGCCGTGTTCGGCACCCGCTCCGAGAACCTCAAGACCGACCTGGAGATCTACCTGAGGACGGCCGGCGCCGAGGCCGACGGTCCGGCTCCGGCCGCCGCTGCGAGCCCCGCTGCCGGGACGGCCGCGCCAGCCGCCGCTCCCGTCCTCTCCGGCGCAGACCTGGACAAAGCCGCAGCCGGCCTGCTGGCCGCTCTGGGCGGTCGCGGCAATTTGAGACACGTGGAAGCCTGCGCCCATACCCGCCTGCGCGCGCAGCTGATAGACCCCAAGCTGCTAGACGAGGCCGCGCTGGCCGCCGCCGGGGCTTACGGCGTAATGCGCCACCCCGGGGAGATAATACATATCCTGGTAGGCCCCGCCGCCGCGGATTACGCGGCCAGGCTGAGCAAGGCCTAGCCGGCTGGCGCAATGCCGGAACTTAGCTTCCCCAAAGGCTTCATCTGGGGCTCGGCCACTTCGGCCCTGCAGATAGAAGGCGCCACGGCCGAGGACGGCCGCGGGCCTTCGGTCTGGGACGAGTTCTGCCGCGCGCATCCCGAAAAAATATACGGCGGGGCGACGCCCGAGCCGGCCTGCGGCCACTACGCCCGCTGGCGCGAGGACGTCTCCCTGATCCGTGAGCTGGGCCATAACGGCTACCGGCTCTCCATCTCCTGGCCCCGCCTTTTCCCCGGCGGCGGCGCGCGCCTCAACGAGCCCGGCGCTGCTTTTTACGACCGGCTCTTCGACGCCCTGCTGGCCGCCGGCGTAGAGCCCAATGTCACCCTGTACCATTGGGACCTGCCGCAGGAACTGGGGGAGAAAGGGGGCTGGGAAAACCCGGACACGGCGCTGCGCTTTGCCGACTACGCGCGGGCCTGCTTCAGGCGCTATGGCGACCGGGTGAAGCTCTGGGCCACGCTCAACGAGCCCGCCTGGACCGTGCTTAACGGCTATGTCACCGGCCTGCACCCGCCGTGCAGACCGCGGGATTACGCCGGCGCGCTGCGCGCGGCCCAGGGCCTGCTGCGCGGCCACGCCCTGGCGGCGGCGGCCTGCGGCCAGGAGCGCCCCGGCACGAAGGCAGGCATAGTGCTGAACATGTCCCGCATTCACCCGGCCACGCCTTCGGACGCCGACGCGGCGGCCGCGGCCCTGGCCGACGGCATGATCAACCGCTGGTTCAGCGACGCGGTGATAAAAGGCCGCTTTCCCGAAGATATCCGCGGCTATTACGCTAAAGCGGGCCTGCTGCCGGCGGGGCTGGAAGAGACCGAAGCCCTGCTGCGAGCCGTCCCCTTGGGCTTCATCGGCGTCAATTATTATTACCCGCATTACGCCAGCGCCGACGCGCCGGCTACCAATTTTCATCTTAACACTTCGGGCCGGGCCGAAGAGGATTGCCAGTTCTCTATAAAGGGCCTCTTCAGGTTCGTAAAGAACCCGAAGGGGCGTTTTACCAGGTGGGGCTGGGAGATAGACCCCGAGGGCCTGCACGACCTGCTGCTGCGCGTGCACCAGGCCAGCCCCGGCCTGCCCATCTATGTCACCGAGAACGGCCTGGGCAGGGTGGAAGAACTGGAAGACGGCACAGTCGACGACCAGGAACGCATAGATTTCGTGCGGGAACATCTGCGCTCGGTGCACAGGGCCATAGCGGCCGGCGCGGACGTGCGCGGCTACTATATGTGGTCCCTGATGGATAATTTTTCATGGATCAACGGCTATAAGAAACGCTACGGTTTCCTCTACGTGGACAGGGCTACGCTCGAGCGGCACAAGAAGAAGAGCGCGCTGTGGTTCAAGGCGGCGGCGCTGGCCAACGCTATTTAGATCGCGGCAGTCTTCAAACTCAACGGAGGCGGTATGAAAAATTACATGAGCAGTGCGGCGCTGATATTTTTGCTGGCGGCCAGCCCGGCTTTCGGGGCCGAAGTTCCGCTCTATAAGGACGCCAAGGCCGCCCCGGCCGCGCGCGCGGCCGACCTGCTGGGCAGGATGACCGTGGAGGAAAAATTCGGCCAGCTGCAGCAGCTCGACGGCCTGTGGGAGGGCAACTACCGCGAGGAGCACCTTGCGCTAGCGCGCGAGGGGCGCCTGGGCTCCACGCTCAACGTCCGCACGGCGCCCTTCGCCAACACGCTGCAGAAAGAAGCCGTGGAGAGATCCCGCCTGGGCATCCCGGTGCTGTTCGCCTTTGACGTGATACACGGTTACCGCACCATCTTCCCCGTGCCGCTGGGCGAGAGCGCGCAGTGGGAGCCGCAGCTGGCCGAGGCCGCCGCCTCCGCCGCGGCCGAAGAGGCTTACTCGGTAGGCCTGAAGTGGACCTTCGCCCCGATGGTGGACATAGCGCGCGACCCGCGCTGGGGGCGCATAGTCGAGGGCTCAGGCGAGGACGCCTACCTGGGCTCTAAACTTGCCGCCGCCCGCGTGCGCGGCTTCCAGGGCGCCGACTACGGCGCGCCCTGGAAAGTGATGGCCTGCGCCAAGCACTGGGTCGGCTACGGCGCCGCCGAGGCCGGCCGTGACTACAACAGCACCGACATCTCCGAGTCGGCGCTGCGCAATGTCTATTTTCCGCCGTTCAAGGCGGCCGTCGACGCTGGCGTAGTCACTTTTATGACCGCTTTCAACGACCTCAACGGCGTGCCGTCCACCGCCAATAAGCGCAATATCTCCGGCGTGCTGCGGGGCGAATGGGGCTTCAAGGGCTTCGTGGTCAGCGACTATACCTCGGTGAAGGAGCTTATCCTGCACGGGCTGGCCGCCGACGGCGAGGACGCCGCGGTGAAAGCCCTCTCCGCCGGGGTGGATATGGAGATGGTCAGCACGCTGTACCGGGAGACCGGCCCGGCCGCGCTGGCCGCGGGCAAAATTTCACAGGCCGACCTGGACGCCAGCGTGCTGCGGGTGCTGGAGCTGAAATTCCGCGCGGGGATCTTCGAGAACCCCTATATAGACCCGGCGCTGGAGGCGAAGACGCTGAAGACTCCCGAAAAGCTGGCCCTGGCCTTGAACGCGGCCCTTAATTCCATGGTGCTGCTGAAGAACGAGGGCGCGCTGCTGCCGCTGTCCCCCGGAATTAAAAAGGTGGCGGTGATAGGCGCCCTGGCCGACAGCCGCGCCGACATGCTCGGCTCCTGGTCCGCCGACGGCAAGCCCGCCGACGCCGTCACGCTGCTCGAAGGCATAAGGGCCGTGGCGCCTGGCGCCAGCTTAGTCTATTCCAGCGGCGCCTTCGCCGGCGCCGCTGACAAGGACCTGGACCGGGCCGTGGCCGAGGCCGCCAAGGCCGACGTGATCATAGCGGCGGTGGGGGAAACCTTCGACCTGTCAGGCGAGGCCGCGTCCAGGGTTTCGCTGGCCCTGCCCGGCCGGCAGCTCGAGCTGCTGGAGCGGCTGAAGAAGACGGACAAGCCCGTGGTGGCCGTGGTCTTCAACGGCCGCCCGCTGGAACTCGGCTGGCTGAACGACAACCTGCCGGCCATACTCGAAGCCTGGCAGCCCGGCACCCAGGGAGGGCTGGCCGTGGCGCAGACTTTGTTCGGTCTTGCCAACCCCGGCGGCAAGCTGCCGATAACTTTCCCGCGTTCCGTGGGCCAGGTGCCGATCTATTACGGCCACCGCAATACCGGCCGCCCGCCGGACGCCAAAGAAAAGTATACCTCCAAGTACATAGATTCCTCTTTCGAGCCGCTCTATCCCTTCGGCTACGGGCTCAGCTACAGCTCGTTCTCTTTCTCCGGCCTGGAGGTCTCGCCGGCTGTGATAGCGCCCGGCGGGAAGGCGCAGGTCAGCTTCGAGATTAAAAATATCTCGCGGCGCGCCGGCAGCGAGGTGGCGCAGCTCTACATCAGGGACGAGGCCGGCTCGGAGACGCGGCCCGTGCGCGAGCTGAAGGGCTTTCAGCGCGTGACCCTCGCCCCCGGCGAGGCGCGCCGGCTGATCTTCGAACTGGGCCCCGAAGAACTGGGCTGGTATTATGCCGGCGGCTACGCGGTGGAGCCAGGGCGCTTCAAGATCTACGCCGGCAATTCTTCCGCCGGCGGGCTGGAGGGAGTTTTAGAGGTTAAGCCGTGACCGTAAAACTGCCGCGCCTGCTGCTGGCGGCCGCGTTCGCGGCTCTTTCAGCCTGTTCGGCCCAGGTACGGCCGCCCACCGGCGCGGCTCTGCTCCCGGCGGACGAGGCCTTTCTTGAGGATTTGTCGCACCGCTCCTTCAGCTACTTCACCGAGCAGTCCGACCCGGGCACCGGCCTGGTGCTGGACCGGGCGCGGGCCGACGGGTCGCTGATGGACGAGGGGCACCGCTACATAGCCAGCTCCGCCTCCACCGGCTTCGGGCTTACGGCCTACTGCATAGCCGCCGAGCGCGGCTGGCTGCCGCGGGCCGAGGCAGCCGCCCGGGCCCGCCGGGCGCTGGAGTTCTTCGCCGATAAAGCGGCCCACGAGCGCGGCTGGTTCTACCACTGGCTGGATTCCCGCACCGGCGAGCGGGCCTGGAACAGCGAGATCTCCTCCATAGATACCGCCCTGCTGATGGGCGGCGTGCTGTCCGCCAAGCAATGCTTCAGCGGTTACCCTGAGATAGGCGCGCTCGCCGACAAGATCTACTCGCGCCTGGATTTCCCCTGGATGCTCAACGGCGACCCCGGCATGCTTTCGCATGGCTGGAAGCCGGAGAGCGGCTTTCTCAAGTCCCGCTGGGATACGCATGCCGAGGCCATGCTGCTCTACCTTCTGGGCCTGGGCTCGCCCACGGCGCCGCTGCCGCCGGCCTCCTGGCGCTCCTGGGCGCGGCCTGTCGTGGAATACAAAGGGCTTAAGTACATAAGCGGCGCGCCGCCGCTCTTTATCCACCAGTATTCCCATGCCTGGGTGGATTTCCGGAACACGCTGGACGGCGGCACGGACTGGTTTGAGAACTCGGTCCTCGCTACCCGGGCCAACCGCGCCATGTGTGGCGACCTGGCCGCGCGTTTCCCCGGCTACGGGCCTGAGCTGTGGGGCATCACCGCCTCAGACGGGCCTTCCGGCTATTTTGCCTGGGGCGGGCCGCCCGCCACCCCGGACATAGACGGCACCGTGGTGCCCTGCGGCCCCGGCGGTTCCCTGATGCTCACCCCCGGCCTTGCCCTGCCGGCGCTGAAGGCCATGCGGGCCTACGGCGGGGGCAAGGTGTACGGGCGCTACGGCTTCGCGGACGCTTTCAACCCGACCACGGGCTGGGTCAATCCGGACGTGATAGGCATAGACGTCGGCATCACCCTGTTGAGCGCCGAGAACCTGCGCAGCGGCGCGGTCTGGCGCTGGTTCATGGCCAATAAAGAGATCGGGAACGCGATGAACGCGGCCGGCATAAAACCGGCCGGTCCCGCGCCGGCCCGCTGACCGTACGGCTTAACGCCGCGCCGCCTCCCGTCGGGCTATTGGCCCGGCGGGAGGCCTTTTTTATATCCTATACGCAGTACTGAATTTTTGGAGGCTGTAAATGAGCGACGCATACGTATCTAAAATAGCGGGTGAGTTGGGCATTAACGCCGCCGGCGTGGCCGCGGTCATAGCCCTGTTCAAAGAAGACGCTACCATCCCTTTCATCTCCCGCTACCGCAAGGAAGCCACCGGCAACCTCGACGAGGTGGCCATCGGCAAGATACAAGAGCGCCTGGAGCAGCTCAAAGAGCTGGACACGCGCCGCGAGGCCATATTGAAGTCGCTCACCGAGCGCAATTTGCTCACGCCCGAACTCAAGGCCAAAATAGAGGCCGCCGAAGTCCTCTCCAAACTGGAAGACATTTACCTGCCCTTCCGCCCCAAGCGCCGCACCCGCGCCACCATAGCCAAGGAGAAAGGCCTGGAGCCGCTGGCCGACCAGATCTACGCGCAGGGCAGCGAAGCCCCCTCCGCGCTGGCCGTGCCCTTTATCAGCGAGGAGAAAGGCGTGAAGACCGCCGAGGAGGCCCTGGCCGGCGCGCGCGACATCATAGCCGAGCGCGTCAGCGAAGACGAGGCCGCCCGCGCCCGGCTGCGCGCCCTGTTCGCCCAGAAAGGCATCTTCCATTCCAAGGTGCTGACCGGCAAAGAGGCCGAGGGCGCGAAGTTCAAGGACTATTTCGACTGGAAAGAGCCCGCCGTCAAGGCGCCGTCGCACCGGATACTCGCCATGCGCCGCGGCGAGACCGAGGGCTTTCTCTCCATGCGCATAGAGGTGGAGGCCGAAGAGGCCATAGCCCTGCTGCAGCCCCTGTTCGTCAAGAACGGGAGCGCCTGCGGCGCGCAGGTCAAAGAGGCCGTGACCGATTCCTACAACCGCCTGCTGGCGCTGTCCATGGAGGGCGAGGCGCGGCTGGAGACCAAGAAGCGCGCCGACGCCGAGGCTATCGGGGTCTTCGCCCGCAACCTGCGCGAGATCCTGATGAGCTCGCCGCTCGGCCACAAGAATATCCTCGCGCTCGACCCCGGCTTCCGCACCGGCTGCAAGCTGGTCTGCCTGGACAATAACGGCAAGCTCATCCACGACGACGTGATCTACCCGCATACCGGAGACGGACAGGCCTCCGCCGCGGCCGAGAAGGTCAAGAAGCTGGCGGCGCAGTTCAAGACCGAGGTCATCGCCATCGGCAACGGCACCGCCGGCCGCGAGACCGAGGAGTTCGCCCGCGGCCTCAAGCTCGCCGGCGTGATCATAGTAATGGTCAACGAGAGCGGCGCTTCGGTCTACTCCGCCTCCGAAGTGGCCCGCAACGAGTTCCCCGACAAGGACGTCACCGTGCGCGGCGCCGTGTCCATAGGCCGCCGGCTGATGGACCCGCTCGCGGAGCTCGTGAAAATAGATCCCAAATCCATCGGCGTCGGGCAGTACCAGCACGACGTTGACCAGGGCGGCCTGAAGAAGAGCCTGGACGCCACCGTGGAGAGCTGCGTCAACAGCGTGGGCGTGGAAGTGAACACCGCCAGCCGCGAGCTGCTGTCCTACGTCTCCGGTCTCAACGCCGCGCTCGCAAAGAATATAGTGGAGTTCCGCAACGAGAACGGAGCTTTCCCGTCGCGCGCCGCGCTTAAGAAAGTGCCGCGCCTCGGGCCCAAGGCCTTCGAGCAGGCGGCCGGCTTCCTGCGGCTTTCGGCCGGCAAGAACCCGCTGGACGCCAGCGCCGTGCACCCCGAGCGCTACGAGATAGTGGAAAAGATGGCCGGGGACCTGGGCTGCAAGGTGGCCGACCTGATAGCCAGCGCCGAGCTGCGCGCGAAGATAGACATTAAGAAATACATCTCCGACGGCGTGGGCGAGCCCACCCTGAAGGACATCCTGGCCGAGCTGGCCAAGCCCGGCCGCGACCCGCGCAAGCAGTTCGAGGCTTTCGTCTTCGGCGAAGCGCAGAAGATAGGCGACCTCAAGCCCGGCGACAAGCTGCCCGGCATAGTCACCAATGTGGCCGCCTTCGGCGCCTTCGTGGACATTGGCGTGCACCAGGACGGCCTGGTGCATGTGAGCGAGCTGGCCGACCGCTACGTGCAGGACCCGTCCACGGTGGTGAAAGTGGGGGCTCGGGTGAGCGTGACCGTGATAGACGTGGACCTGCCGCGCAACCGCATCGCCCTGTCCATGAAATCCAACCCGGTGGTAGGCCCCCGCGAGAGCCGCGGCCCCCGCCAGGAGCCGGCGCAGGCCCAGGCCGGCCCGCGCCCCGGTTTCGACCGCAACCGCCGCCCGGACAACCGCCCGCGCCGCGAGGAAGCCCCCGCGGGCTCCATGGCGGAGGCCCTCAAGGCCTTCATGGAAAAGCGCCGCAACTAGCGCTTATCTTCCCCAAAATAAAGGACCCCGCACCCCGCGGGGTTCTTTATTTTAAGGCGCCGCCTTTGAGGGAGGAGACCAAAGGGCCCAGAAGCGGGTAGGCCTTTATAGCGGAAAAAACTGCCTCTTAGGCACTTTCTGAAAAGGGCCCCATGCCGTAAACTATAGTCATGAAGAAAATATTTTTCGCCCTGGCAGCGGTAGCGGGTTTCAGCACGGCGGCTTTCGCCGGTGACTTCAACCTCAATAACCTGAGCGTCTCGGACCTGAGGGCTTCCCAGGAAGACCTGCAGGCCGCGCCCGCCCCGGCTCAGCCCGAGCTGCTGGGTATGGACCGCTCGCCCAACCAGGCCGCCCCGGTGCTGGACCTGACCATAAAGCTGCCCTTCCTCTCCCTGAGCTCCCGCCTGAAGGAGCTGCCCGGCATAAAGATGCAGCCCATCAACCCCGGCGCCCCCATCCTCTTCAAGCAGGGCGAGAACATAGCCTTTACCAACGTGGCCGTGGACTATAACGGCATAGAGGTGGAGCCCACCCTGCTCATCAAGCCCGTTTTTGAGGGCGAGAACCGCCTCTCCATAAAGGTAGTAAAGGTAGAGGCCGACATAGCCTTCGGCCCCAACAAGGCCCTGCCCCAGCAGCTGGACAAGGACGGCCTGATGGAAATGGTGATGACCAACCTCACCACCGGCATGCTCGAGAGCATGGACGAGGCCTTCGCCAAGAACAAAGTGCCGCTGCGCGCCAAGGACGTGCTGACCTTCAGCTACGACCGCCGCAGCTGGACCCTGCGCGCCAGCGTGAACCCCAATTTCATCGCGCCGCTGATGCCCAACCTCATCAGCAACGTCAGCCTGCGCAACTTCACCTTCGACGCCGAGGGTTTCGCCCTCAGCGTGAAGTCCGGCTCGGTGCCCGCGGCCCAGCTGCCCGGCTATAACCTGGCGCTGTCCGACGGCCTGCTGGACAACTTCATCGCCCAGTTCACCAAGCAGGGCGATTTCGAGTTCCACCCCAAGGGCCACGAGGGTGGGCTGAAGTTCCGTGCTGACGGCCGCCTGGAACTGGCCGGCAAGATCTACGCCCGCGACGTGTTCGGCAAGCCCAACGTCTACTTCAAGGCCACCATTCTCCCCGAGCTCATCGGCCCCAACACCCTGCGGGTGAAGGTCGAGCGCGTGGATGTGGACCAGGCCTACGGCATCGGCATCCCCGGCTTCATCAACAACTGGATACAGGGCAAGGTCATCCGCTCCATCACCGAGACCCTGACCACCAACCCCGAGCTGGCCAAGGTGATGACCGCCACCAAGCTCGACGACAAGACCGTGCGCATCGTCCTGAAGAACAGCGCTTTCATGCCCTCCTTCGCCAAGGGCGCCGTGATACAGAAGCTCAAGATAAACAACGGTATGATGTACCTGGGCTTCGAGCTGTGATCGCGGTACAAAGGAGAAAATTTATGAAAAAACTCACTCTTAACCTGATAGCCCTGGCCCTGATGGCCGGCAACGCGGCGGCCTTCGACCTCGCGGGCCTCGGCGCGGACGACATCCGCGCGGCGCAGACGGACTTCCGGGCGCCGGCCCCGCAGGCCCAGCGCGTCGACGACCTCATCGGCATCGACATGAACATCCGCATCCCCTTCGCCACCATCAAGAACGGCGTGGAGAAAATGGCCGCTTCCGAAAAGCGCCTGACCCTCATAGACAAGAACGCCCCCGTGGCCTTCAAGTACGGCGAGTTCCTGCGCGTCAGCAACATCAAGATAGACCAGGGCGGCATCATAGTGGTCCCCACGCTGACCCTGAAGCCCTCCTTCACGGGCACCGACAAGCTGGCCATCCGCGTACAGCGCATCCAGCTGCACGCCTCCATGGAGCCCTCCGTGAAAGCCGCCCCCATGCCGGCCATCAACGAAGAGGAGATCATGGTGCAGGTGATGGACGTGCTGATAAAGGGCACCTACTCCGCCGTCAACGACATGCTGAAGAAGAAGCAGATCCCCATGAAGGCCGAGGACGTCATCAAGCTGCGCTACGACAAGGCGGCCTGGACCCTGCACGCGCAGGTCTCCTCCAAGGTGATGAACCACTTCATCCCCGGCGGCCTGGTGGGCGAGCTGCACCTGACCGGCTTCAGCTTCAACGATAAGGGCCTGGTGCTGAACATCCAGACCCCCAACTAAGCCCTTACTGGCTCCGGAAGAACCCCGCCGCGGCGGGGTTTTTCTTTGGCCGCTTTTGATAGAATATCACAGGCCCGGGACAGCGATCTACAGGAGGAACTATGCTTTTCGACAAGATGAGCGCGGAGATGGTGAAGGCGATGATAGAGACCATGCCGGTGGAGCTGACCGTGATAGACGCCAACGACGAAGTGGCGGGCTGGAACAAGCACGAGACGCGCATCTTCAAGCGGCCTATGACCGCCATGGGCATGAATTTCCGCCAGTGCCACCCGGAGAAGAGCCTGGCCATGGTGGAGCGCATAATTTCCGAGATGAAGGCCGGCAAGCGCGAGAAGGCCACCTTCTGGATAGACCTGGAAGTGGTGCCGGGCGAGCCCAAGCACAAGATGTTCATAGAGTTCCACGCCCTGCGCGGCGACAAGGGCCAGTACCTCGGCTGCATGGAATTCACCCAGGACGTGCAGGCTATCCGCGACCTGCAGGGCCAGAAGCGCCTGATGGACTGACGCGACCGGGCGATAAAAAAGCCGGCCAGGGGGCCGGCTTTTTTGCGCCCCGAGGGCTACTTTATCTTGTAGAGCCCCGGCCAGATTGGCGAGAGCGAGCGGATGAAGGCGTCGGTGATGCCGCCCATCGCCGACGGGATGTCGAACCCCTCGTAGGTCATGGAGGCGGACCACATGATGGAGCCGGTCTGCACGTCCACCATGCGCGACAGCAGCGACACGTTGGCCGTGGTGCTGAGCAGCTGCGAGTTGGGCATGCCCAGCACGCTGCCTTCCGAATAGATGGTGCCGCCGCTGACCTGCGTGACATTGGATTGCGGGTTGGCGGACTGGCTGACGATGTAGGAGCTCTGCGGCGTGCTCTCTGCCACCGTGCCCACGAACAGCGCGTCCACGCCCAGCAGCTTGCCGAGCTGCCTGGCGGTGGAAGGGTCGAAAGCGGACGAGGCGGTGAGAGACTGCTCACGCATCACGGCGTCGAGCCGCTGGCGCTCTATTACGTCGGCGCCGTTCTCCAGCAGGCTCTGGGTCATCAGGTCCGCGGCCAGTTCGCCCTTGGGCCCGCTGAAGGAAAGCACCGCCACGCGCTTCACGGCGGAGAAATCAGCCCGCGGATTGAAGGCCACCTTCGGGGTGGCGCAGGCGGCGAGGAGGAAAAGCAGGGGAAGCAGGAAGGTCTTTTTCATGGTCAGCGGGCGCCGAGGTTGTTGAGGTGCTTCACGGCGGTGTTGCGCATATTCGGGTCGCCGGCGTTCTCCAGGCAGGCCTTCCAGGCGGTTACCGCCCTGTCGCGCAGGCCCTTCTTCTCGTAGATCAGGCCCAGCATGTAATGCGCTATCGCGCGCTTCGGGTCCAGGCGGATGGCGCTCTCGAAGGCCCGCTGCGCGTCGTCCGCGCGGCCCAGGCGGGTGTAGGTGAAGCCCAGCTTGATGTGCAGGTCCGTGTTCTCCGGCAGCTGCAGCAGCTGGCGCTCCAGGTCCGCCGCGGTCTGCGTCAGCTCCGCCAGGGTCTGGGCGGTGATATTCTTTTCGGGGCCGGTATGCTCCGGCATTCGCGCGGCGGCCGGCAGGGCGGCGGCGAACAGTAAGGCGGTCAGTATTTTCCTCATAGCCAAAGCATATAAAATACCGGGCCCCTTGTGTAGCGCACCCTTCCGGATTTTGTTAACATTTAGACTACGGCAAGGAGGCTTACATGGAAATTTTCAAGTCTGGGCTGATAGTGGCGGCGGCGGCGCTTTCCGCCTGCGCGGGCACGGTGGCAATAAAGGCGCCCGGCGGCGCGGCCTATTATTACGGCGAGGTCGCCTTCTTCTCCCCGGACGGCCGGCTGCCCTACGGCAAGACCGAGGCCGCCGTGAAGCGCGAGATCCTGCAGAACGGAGCGCTCATCGTAGAGACTGTGACCCAGCCCGGCAACAGCCCCAGCATGCCGCCCAAGACCATAGTCACCGAACTGAAGCGGCGCAAAGGCCTGGTCTATGACGCCTCAGACGCCGGCGGCACCTTCACCGGCACCCTCACCTTCAAAGATGGCGAGCTGAAAAGCTGGACCTACAATATCAGGCTGAAGGCCGGCGGGACCCTGAAGGGTACCGGCTCGCTGACGGCCGAAGGCATAAAGACCGCCAAGCAGCTCACCGGCGGCCGGCCCATGTCCGTCAAAGAAGACCTGAAGGCCGCCTCCGAGGAGCAGTATACCGCGGCCGTTAATTCCATGAAGCCCGCGTACGGAGCGGAATGAAATTCACCTTCTCGCACAACAATCTGAACGTCCTGGACCTGGAGAAGAGCCTGCAGTTCTACACCGAGGCCCTGGGCCTCTCCGAGACCCGCCGCAAGAGCGCGGGCGACGGCGCCTTCACGCTGGTCTTTCTCGGCGACGGGGCCACCCCGCATAAGCTGGAACTGACCTGGCTGCGCGACCGGAAAGAAAAGTATAACCTCGGCGATAACGAGATCCACCTGGCTTTCACCACGCCCGACTACGCGGCCGCGCACGAGCTGCACAAGAAGATGGGCTGCATCTGCTACGAGAACGAGGCCATGGGGATATATTTTATAGAGGACCCGGACGGCTACTGGCTGGAGATCCTGCCGGAGAAGCGATGATCCCCTGCCCCAAGGAAAATAAAGAAGCGGGCCTTCATTCCAACTTCGTGCTGCTCGCGCGGCTGGCCGCCCTGGCCATAGCCGCGCTGGCCGCCGCCCTGCTCTACTTCACCCGCAAATAAAACCGCGCTCAGCCGGCCAGGTCGTCCAGCGCCGCGGCCACGCCGTCCACCGCCGCCGCCATGTACTCGAAGTTGAGCGTGGCCGGCAGGTCCGTGGCCTTGTGATAATGCGGGGTGCGGTAGAAGGAAGTGTCGGTGAACATCACGGCCGGCCAGCCGTGCGCCCAGAAACTGCGGTGGTCCGAGAAGTCTGCCCCGCGCACGAAAGCTGGCAGGCTGACCGTGGCCAGCGGCAGGGCGCTGGCGCCCCGGAAGGCGCGGTCCGCGCGCCCGGCCAGGTCCCTCGAGGCCATATCGGAGACCTGCGCTAGGAAATTACCCCTGTCGGGCAGGAAGACGCCCACCAGCGGCGGGTAGCGCTGGGAAAAGCGCGCCTCGCTGAAATAGCCTATCATCTCCAGCACCAGCGCCGCCTTGATGTCCTCTCCGCGCGCAGCGGCGGCGTCGGCGTAGACCTTGCTGCCCATGCCCTCCTTGCGGAAGAAAGGCGGCTCCTCGTTGACGAAGGCCGCGAACTTTACCGTGCGGGCGTAGGTTTTGCCCTTCGCGCGGTCGGCCAGCGCCAGCACGCCGGCCACGCCGCTGGCGTTGTCGTCGGCGCCGGGGTTGTTGAAGGTGTCGTAATGCGCGCCCACCACTATCACCTCTCCTGGCGCGCTGGCGCCGGTCTTCACGCAGGAAATATTGCGCGCTTTTACTCCGGAGGCCACATACTCCTGCACCTCCACGGCGCAGCCGGCCGCCTTGAAGCGGGCCGTTATATACTCCTCGGCCCGGCGCAGGCGGGGCAGGTTATTGTTGTAAAGGTCGCGCGGGCCTATCTCCACGGAGAGGGCAGTTACCGCCGCCCGCAGCCCTGCCTGCCCGGTCAGCGTGGGGCCGCCGGGGTAGGACGGGGCCAGGAAATTCCAGCCCAGCATGCTGAGTGCGAGGCCGGCCGTGCAGGCGGCCGCTATAGCGAAAAGCTGCAGTAAGCGTCGCTTTGTGATCATCGGCCTATGCTAGCAAAAAAAGAGGCGCGGCTTGCGGCCGCGCCTCCTGTCACGTCTGCGCCGGCTCAGTACGGGTACTGGTAGCCGCCGTAAACGTAGGTTATGGTGAACTGCGTGCCGGCCACGTTCTTCTCGAGGATTATCATTCCCTGCGAGGCGAGGGCGGCGGCGGTCTCGGCGGCGGCGCGCTGCGCGTCGCTGCCGAAGGTGTAGTTCGCGCTTACATATTTCTGCGTCTGCAGGGTGTTCGGGGCGAAGAACACTATGTTATAGGAAGTGCCGGACAGGCGCTTCTCCAGCACTACCACGCCGCTGACGCGCTTGAGCGCCTCGGCCGTCTCGGCCATGGAGCGCTGTGCGTCGCTGCCGAAGACGAAGTTGCCGCTGGCGTAGTTCTGCGTCTCCAGCTTGTAGGAGTACTGGAAGACTATGGTGTAGGAGGTGCCTTCCAGGCGCTTCTCCAGGATCACCGCGCCTATGCCCTGCAGGGCGGCCGCGGTCTCGTTCAGGGAGCGCTGCGCGTCGCTGCCGAAGACGAAGTTGCCGCTGCGGTAGGTCTGCTGCTGCGTGTAGCCGCCGTAGCCGGAGGTCAGATAGCTGACGGTGAAGCTGGTGCCGGAGACGTTCTTCTCCAGCACTACCTTGCCCTGGCCTTCCATGGCCCTGACGAACTCTTCGGCGGCGCGCTGCGCCTCGCTGCCGAACACGAAGTTGCCGCTGACGTATTTCTGCACCCTCAGGCTGGAAGGGGCGAGGAAGACCAGCGTGTAGGCGTTGAAGTCGTTGCGCTTCTCAAGCACGGTGTAGCCGGCGCGCCGCAGGGCGTCCGCCGCGTTCTCCATGGACTGCCGCGCGTCGCTGCCGAACACGAAGCTGGAGCTCTGGAAGCGGAACTGCTGTATCTGCACCTGGGGCGGGTAGTAAGGCGGATAGCCGGGGTTCACCGGGGGATACACGGGGGGATAGACCGGCGGATAGGACGGGTGAGTCGGATGGCCCGGGTTCACCACCGGCGGGTAGACGGGGTGGTTGGGGTTCACCGGGGGATAGGACGGGTGAGTCGGATGGCCCGGGTTCACCACCGGCGGGTAGACGGGGTGGTTGGGGTTCACCGGGGGATAGGACGGGTGAGTCGGATGGCCCGGGTTCACCACCGGCGGGTAAGTCGGGTGTGTGGGCTGGGTCGGGTGAGTGGGCTGGGTCGGGTGAGTGGGCTGGGTCGGGTGCGTGGGATGAGTCGGGTGTGTGGGATGCACCTGCGGCGGCTGATGCGGCTGGCCGGGATGCTGCTGATGCACCGGCTGCGGCACACCGGGCTTGGGCGGCTGCTGCTGATGGCTGCCGCCGGCCTGTACCGTAAAGCCGGCTTTCTCCAGTTCGGCCGACATGGTCTCTACGCTGGCGGCCTTGGCTGCGCCGACCGCGGCGAAGACGGCTGCTGTAAATAAGGCTAATTTTTTCATATTCCTCCCCAAAACTTGCTGCTGTATAGTTACAGGATATGATTATTGGGATTTTTCCTCTACGGGCCAAAGTCCTAAAAATCACAACTATTAAGACCTACCCGGAACTAGGCCTATCGGCCCTGCCGCTTTGCGGCGTTGATATTAGGGAGAGTCTTTTATAGTATTAAAGGATGGAGCGGCATATAGTGCACGTGGACATGGACGCCTTCTTCGCGGCCATAGAGCAGCGCGACAACCCCGCGCTGCGCGGCCGCCCCGTCATTGTAGGGGCCGACCCGCAGGGCGGGCGCGGGCGCGGCGTGGTCTCCACCTGCTCCTATGAGGCGCGCAAGTTCGGCGTGCGCTCGGCTATGCCCATCTCGGAAGCGTGGCGCCGCTGTCCGCAGGGGGTTTTCGTGCCGCCCGATTTCGCCAGGTACGAGGAGGCCTCGGGCAAGATACGCCAGGCCTTCTATGAATTCACGCCCGACCTGGAGCAGGTCAGCATAGACGAGGCTTTCCTGGACATCACCCGCAGCGCGCACCTGTTCGGCGGGCCGCTGGAAACCTGCCGCCGCATCAAGCTGCGGGTGGGTGAATTGACCGGTCTCAGCTGCTCGGTAGGCCTCGCGCCGACCAAGATGGCCGCCAAGATCGCCTCCGACCTCAAAAAGCCGGACGGCCTGGTGGTGGTGGACGCGGCCGGCCTGCGCGCCTTCCTCTCGCCGCTGGACATCTCCAGGCTCTGGGGCCTGGGGCCCAAGACCGCGGAGCTGCTGCGCGCGCGCGGGATAAACACGGTGGGGCAGCTGGCCGCCGCTCGGGACAGCGACCTGCTGGCGCTCGGCAGCGGCGGCCCGGCGCTGCGGCTGCTGGCCCTGGGCGAGGACCCGCGCGAGGTGCGCGAGGATTACGACACCAAGTCGGTGAGCAATGAAACCACCTTCGGCGCCGATACCGGCGACGAGCGCGAGATCAGGGCGGCCCTGGTGGCGCTGGGTGACAAGGTCTCGTCACGGCTGCGCGAGGGCGGCTTCAAGGGCCGCACCATAACGTTGAAGATCCGCCTGGAGGGGTTCGAAACCTACACGCGCGCCAAAACCCTGCCGTTCTCCACTAATTACGCCGACGTGATCTCCAAAGAGGCGCTGGAGCTTTACGCGGCCTTCGCGCGGGGGCGCAAAAGGGTCCGCCTGCTGGGGATTAAGGTCTCCGGCCTGATGCCGGCCGGCGAGAGGGAAGGCCTGTTCGAAGAAGAGGGCGACGCCCGGCGCGAAAAGGCGCACAAGGCCATAGAGGCCATCCGCGAAAAATTCGGCCATTCCTCCATCTACCGCGCCGGCGGTAAAAAAGACATCTAATCCGTGCGCCGCGCCAAGGGTGCAGGAACGAAAAACACGCTCGGCCACACCGTGGCCTCGCTCGGTATTCGCCCGGCGCGCTTATGCAAGCGCCGGGCTCAACGACGGTTTTTCTTATCCTGCACCCTCGTCGCGCCGCGGCGCGACGGGTGGGCCGGGTTAGCAAAAGCCTGTCGGAGGCCCGAGCTTGCGTAGCGCGAGGGCCGAGACGGGCAGCGGCGAGCACGGTGTGCGAGACCGCGGTTTTGCGTTCCGGCCCACCCGGCACGCCGCTATATTTTAGGTGCTAGAACTTGCTGTGGGGTAGGAGGGGGGAGCGGCCGGAGTGCTTCCAACCGGTGAGGGCGAACACGAAATCGCCCCATTTCTTTTCCAGCTCGGCCGCCGTCACGGCGCCGTCCGGGGCCGAGGCAGCGTAGAGCATGGCGCCGAACAGCGCGTCCTGGATGGTTTCGGTCACGGCCGCGGGGTCGCCCTTCAGCTTGAAGAGCCCTTCGCGCACGCCCGCCAGCAAATGTTCCGTGATCCTTTCGCGCCCGCGGGCTATCATTTCCTTGAACACTTCCGCGAAAGCGCCGCCCCTGCCGGCCAGGTAATAGAGCAGCAGCAGGATCTGCCCGTCCTGCTTCCTCGAGCGCAGCGCCCAGACCACATTGCCCAGGCAATGCTTCAGCAGGCGGCGGCCGGCGCCGTCGGCCGGGTCCATCAGCGCGCTGACCGTCTCGTGGTTGTGGGTGATTATAGTGCGGACCAGCTCTTCCAGCAGCGCGTTCTTGTCGCGGAAATGATACATCACGGCCGACTGGCTCAGGCCCACGTCGTCGGCCACCATCTGGAAGCTGGCGTCCGCGAAGCCGTGCCTGGCCGCCAGCTTGATGGCGGAAAGCACTATCTTGCGGCGGGTCTGTCCGCCTTTGGCCGTTTCGGGACGAGCTTTCATAATTAGGATTTTACCTTATTTCCGGTCCCTGGCAAGGGCGGCGGTAAAGGGCCCAGGGCGGCGTAGGCCCATAGACCCGTGACGGACCGGCGTTTTTTAAATACAATGTATTACACGGTTTTAACGGAGTAATGCGCGGCGGCGGCGGGCGGACAAGGGAGAAAAACATGAAAAAAATTATCCTGGCGGTGCTGATGGCGGCGGGTTTCGCGGGTTCCGCGGCGGCGCAGTTCCCCGGCATGGCCGGCGCGGCCTCCTTCTCCGACCCGGCCTTCCAGGATTTCGTGGAAACCACCTACGGCTACATGAACCCCCGCACCGGAATCGCCGCCCGCCTGCGCGACTCGGTAGCCTCCCCGGCTTCCGGGGCCGCCGTCGTCTTCGTCAGCATCCTGCCCAAAGCCGCCGACTACGGGACGCTGCTGCGGGAACTGTCCGCCTCGGCCGGCTTCGTGCTGAAGGGCGAGCGCGTACGCCTGGTGAAGGGCGTGCGCCAGGTCCGCATAGTCGGCTGGGCCCGGGCCGACGGCGTGGCCGCTATCCGCGCCAGCGCCGGGGTAGCCGGGGTAGCCATCGGCCGGAAAAAGACCGCGCGCGCCATCTAAGCCAAGCCGCCCCCTTCTCGCCGCCCCGCCGGACCAGCCTCCGCCGGGGCGTTTTTGCGGGGGGGAGGCAATTTTAATAATATGTAGTTATGCCCATATCCAAGCCCCTCGAGTACGACCGCCCCGTGAAGCCCGAAGAGATAGACGGCCTCGGCCATGTGAACAACCAGGTTTACCTGGACTGGTTCATGGAGGCCGCCACCAGGCATTCCGCGGCCGTGGGCTGGGACATAGAACGCATGATAAAGATGGGGGAGGGCTGGGTGGTGCGCCGCCACGAGATAGATTATCTGCAGTCGGTGCTGCCGGGCGAAACGGTTAGGATGCGCACCTGGGTGGAGACGGCCGAGCGGGCCTCTTCCAAGCGCTGCTACGAGATCTTCCGGAAGTCTGACGGCAGGAAGGTCTGCGAGGGCAGCACGCTGTGGGTTTGGATAAACTACAAGACGGGCCGCCCCGCGCGTATCCCGGAAGCCGTGGTGACAGCTTTCATGAGCTGGGGACAGCCTGCGGCTTAGTTCAAACCGGCCGCGGTCTTGCCGGCCCGCACCTGTTCCACTCTTATCATTATTTTCGCGCAGGCCTCCGCGTCCGAAAGGGCGTGGTGGTGCTTCAGCGGTATGTCGAGCCGGCTGCAGACGTTGGAGAGCGTGGCCGGCTTTATGCCCAGCTCCTTCCTGGCCAGCTGCACGGTGCAGGAGAACTGCTCCTTCGGCGGCGTCAGCCCGGCGGCCGCGCAGCAGGCGTAGAGCACGCCGCGGTCGAAGGGCGCGTTATGCGCCGCGATAAAATCTATTCCCTTGAAGAAATCCGCCAGCTCCGGCCAGACCGCCCCGAAGGCCGGCTCGTTCTCCACGTCCTCCCAGGAAATATTGTGGATGTAGGTAAAGATGATGTCGGGGCGCGGCGGGCGGATCAGGCGGTGGGCGGTGTGGATGATCTTGCCGCCCTCCACGCGCGCCAGCCCCACGGAACAGGCTGAATCCCTGCCGTTGTCCGCGGTCTCGAAGTCTATGGCTGTAAAGGCGGACATCAGAGCGGCCCTCCCTGCGGGTTACTTGCCTTCCCGCAGGACATCGGTCTTCTGCACGGCCGCCTTTGTCTCCGCTATGGAGTACTTGGGAGTGACCTTTACCACCTTGGCGGTGCCGATCTTCTCCTCTTCCGACCCCAGCGATTCGCCGGTGTCCGGGTCCGTCATCTCCTCGCCCGCGCGGTAGATGGAATAGGTCCGCCCCTCTTTCTCGCCGTCGGCGGCGCCGGAGTTGATGTAGACCTGGTTGCCCGTTATCTTTATGATCTTTACGGCCGAGCTGCCGCCCTCGTCGAACTTGGCCGTCAGCTCCTTGACCACGTCGTCCACGGCCTTGCGGGCCGCCTTGCCGAGGATGGTCTCGTCGAAGCCGTCCTTGCCGAAGTCGAAGCTGGGGGCGATGCTGAGGTTGCCCTTGAACTCGGCGCTGGACTTGGAGCCCTCGCCCTTCGCCGCGGCTACTATCTGACCGGAGGTCGTGTCTATGGCCCGCACGTCTATGCCCGCGCGCGCCGTGTTCTTGGCCATCTTCGCGCCGCCGCCGAACGGCAGCACTTTCTCGAGGCCGCCCACGCCGATCTTGGAGTCCTTGGTCCCGAACTCGGTCACCGCGCCTGTCACTATGAACTGCGCGCCCAGCAGGCGGCCTATCTTGGCCGCGGTCTGCGCCGTCACCGCGCCGGAGGCGCCCAGGCGCTGCTCCTGCATCACGGACTCGAGCTTCTCGCGCTCGATCAAAGTATATCTTTTGGTTTCGGAGAGGGCGGTTACCATCATCTCCGCTATGCCGGTGCCCACGTTCTGCCAGCCGTGGCCGTGGCTGGACTTGTCTTCCAGGTCCAGCACGCAGATGATCTTCTTGCCGCCGCACCAGCCGGCCGCCGCAGAGGAAAGCAGCAGCAGCGCCGAGATAACAATAGCTTTATTTTTCATAAGAAGGCCTCCCGATTTCATAGGTTATGATAGCAAAAAGTCCCGCGCCGGATTATGTAAAATATAGGGGTAAAGTAAGGAGGCCGTATGTTCGCTTTCGCCAAAAGAACCCTGATCTTCCTGTCGGTGAATTTCCTGATCCTGCTGACGCTGTCCATCACGCTGCGGCTGCTGGGCATAGGGCATTATTTCACGGCCCGCGGCATAGACTACAACGCGCTGCTGGCCTTCTGCCTGCTTTGGGGCATGGGCGGCGCCTTCATCTCGCTGGCCCTGTCGCGCATCCTGGCCAAGATGATGATGGGCGTGCGGGTGATAGACCCCAACACCGCCGACCACGGCGAGCGGGAGCTGGTGGCCACCGTTCACCGCCTGGCCTCCGCGGCCAACCTCCCCGCCATGCCCGAGGTGGGCTGGTACGACAGCCACGAGGTCAACGCCTTCGCGACCGGGCCCACCAAGAGCCGCGCGCTGGTGGCCGTCTCCGCCGGGCTGCTCGAGAAGATGAGCCGCGAAGAGGTGGAAGGCGTGCTGGGCCACGAGATCGCCCACATCGCCAACGGCGACATGGTCACCATGACGCTGGTGCAGGGCGTGATCAACGCGCTGGTGATGTTCCTCGCCCGCGTGATAGCTTTCTTCCTGGCCAACCGCGGCCGCGACAGCGACAGCAGCTCCGCTCCGAGCTACCTGGTGGTGTTCCTGCTCGAGATGGTGCTGAGCTTCTTCGGCATGATAGCGGTGGCCGCGTTCTCGCGCTACCGCGAGTTCCGCGCCGACGCAGGCAGCGCCGAGCTGGCCGGCCGCCAGAAGATGATAGCCGCGCTGGAGGCGCTGCAGCGCACCTCCCGCTACGTGGACCTGACCGGCAGGGAGTCGGTGGCCACGCTCAAGATCTCCGGCAAACGCGCCTTCATGCTGTTCGCCACGCACCCGCCGCTGGAAGACCGCATAGAGCGGCTCAAGTCCGCCGTCTGAGTGCCAGCCGCCCGCCGCAAGCGGGCGGCGCTGTTTAAGGGGTAAGGGAAGTTCCGGGCTCAAATTATGACAAAGAAAAAAGCGCCAGCTGAGCTGGCCGACAGCTACCGCCGCTTGGTGGAAGGGCTGAAAAGCGAATATTTCTTCTACCGGCACGGGCGGGACGGAGTCTTCAACTACGTGAGCCCCGCGGTCAGGCACGTCCTGGGCTATAGCCCGGAGAATTTCCTGAAGCATTATACCCGCTACCTGACCGGCAACCCGGTCAACCAGGAGGCTGTGCGGCACACCAAGAAGAGCCTCCGCGGCGAGAAACAGCCGCCCTATCCGCTGGAGGTGCTGCACAAGAACGGTTCGGCCCGCTGGCTGGAGGTGCTGGAGGTGCCGGTAAAGGACGGCCGCGGCCGCGTGACCGCCGTGGAAGGCATAGCGCATGACATCACGCGCCGCGCGCGGGCGGAGAAGGAACTGGATGTTTACCGGCGCGGCCTGGAAGAACTGGTGGCCGAGCGCACGGCGGAACTTAAGGCGGTCTTCGACCGGACGCCGGTGCTGCTGATGCTGCTGGACGAAAAACTGCGCGTGATAAGGACCAATTCCACCGGCCGCCAGGGCCGCCTGATAGGCGAGGTGCTGAAATGCGTGCGGTCACGGGAGCAGGGGTGCGGGCGCGGAGCCGGCTGCGGCAATTGCGTCGTGCGCCGGGCCATAACCGGCACCATGCAAACCGGCAGGCCCGTCCTGCGGGTAGAGGCCTACCTGGACGTGGCCCGCGGCGGCAGGGTCTATTTTCTGCTTTCCTCCTCACTGATCTCCCGCGAGGGGGGGCGGCAGCTGCTGCTCTGCCTGGACGATATCACGCTGCAGAAGCAGGGCGAAGAGTCGCTGCGCAAGGCGGAAGAATTCCGCAGGCTGATACTGGCTTCCGTCGGCGACGGCATCCTGGGCGTGGACGCCAAGGGCGGCGTGCTGTTCCTGAACGAGGCCGCGCAGGCCATGCTGGGCTGGTCCATGGACGAACTGAAAGGGAAGGACCTGCACGCGCTGCTGCATTACAAACGGCCCGACGGCAGCCCCTATCCGCTGAAGGACTGCCCGATGCACGCCGCCTACAAGGATGGCCAGGAGCGGGTGGTGCATGACGAGACGCTCTGGCGCAAGGACGGCACTCCCCTTTCCGTGCGCTATTCCGCCAGGCCCATGTCGGCCAACGGCCGGATCACCGGCGCCGTAGTGACTTTCAGCGACACTTCGGAGCGGCGCCGCATGGAGGCCGAGCTGCGCGCCAACAAGGAGCGCCTGCAGGTGCACAACGCGGCGCTGACCGGCCTGGGCCGCAGCCGCAAGACGGCGCACGACGCCGACGAGGCCCTGCGGGAGGCGGTGGAGACCTGCGGCTCCGCGCTGGGCGCGGACCGCGCAAGCATCTGGCTGTTCAGCACCGACCGGTCCGAGATCTCCTGCCGGGCCGTCTGGGGCAGCGCTATCGGGGACTTCCCTGCGGGCGCGGTGCTGAAAAGCGCCGGTTACCCGGTCTTTACGAGGCTGCTGCAGGAAGAGCTGTTCATCTCCTCCGACGACGCCGCCGGCGACTTCCGCCTGCGCGAGCTGCGGGAGACGCTGATCAAGCCGCTGGGCATAGGGACCCTGCTGCAGGCCGCGATCCTCAACGGCGGTAAGATAGCCGGGTTCCTGTCCGCGTCGCGCCGCACCGGGGCGGCGCCGTGGACTCCGGACGAACAGAGCCTGCTGGGCGCGGTGGCTGACTTCGCGGCGCTGGCGCTGGCCGCCGAAGAACGGAAAAAGCTGGAGGGGATGAAGGATTTCCTGACGCACGCCATCGTCCACGACCTGAAGAACCCGCTGGCTGCCATCTCGCTGGCCGGGCAGATGATGGCGTCTTTCGGCGCCAAGCGGCTTAACACCGAGCAGCGCGAGAACCTGGACATCCTTAACCAGCAGGCGTCGTTCATGAACGGGATGATCTCCAACATACTCGATATTAACCGCATGGAAGAGGGGAAGATGCCGCTGAAGGCCGAGCCGCTGCGGCCATACGAGCTGCTTAAAGCAGCCGCGGAGACGTTGGCCATAGCCGCCGCGCACGATAAGAAGAAAATACGCGTACGCCAGCCGTCCCTGAGCGGAACGGTTCCAGGCGACCAGGCCCTGCTCAAGCGCGTGGCCGAGAACCTGCTGGCCAACGCCCTCCGTTACACGCCCGAGGGGGGAGAGGTGGAGGCGGGCGCGGAAGAGGGGGACGCGGGGGACAGCGCGGTCTTCTTCGTGCGCGACCGCGGCCCCGGCATACCGGCGGAATACCGGGACACGGTCTTTGATAAATTCACGCAGCTCGACGACGCTTCCCGGCGCCGCTGGGGCGGCAAGGGGCTGGGGCTGGCCTTCTGCAAACTGGCGGTGGAGGCGCACGGCGGCCGCATCTGGATCGAATCGGAACCGGGGCGCGGCAGCGTCTTCCGCTTCTCCCTGCCGCGCCGGCGGCCGGTGAAGTAGCGTTTTAACCGGCCTGTTGCTATAATCTCCTCTAGGGGGAAAACTATGTGCGGCAGATATTCTCAGACTCTGGACCTGGCCGAAGTCGTCAAGCGCTTCGGCCTGAAGCCCCCGCCTTTCAACGCCAAGCCTTCCTATAACATCGCCCCCGGCGCGCAGGTGCCGGTGGCCTGCGCCGGCGGCCTGCGCCTGCTGAAGTGGGGCTTTATCCCCGCCTGGTCCTCGGGCGCGCTGGGCGCTGGCCCCTCGCTGCCGCTCTTTTCCGCGGGCAATACCCTGGAGCGGAAATTCTCCGAGGAGACAGCGCCGGACACGGCCGCGCCGCAGGCGCGCGAGGGCTTCATCAACGCGAGGGCCGAGGGCATAGCCTCGCGCCCGGCTTTCAGGGCCGCCTTCTACCGTACCCGCTGCCTGATCCCGGCGGACGGCTTCTACGAGTGGCACAGCTCGGCCGGAGTAAAGGCGCCCTACCGTTTTGAGATGCGCGACAAGGGCCTTTTCGGCATGGCTGGCGTCTACGAGGAGAAGAGCGGCACTTTCGCCATCATAACGGCCGCGGCGAGCGCGCTGGTGCGCACTGTGCACCACCGCATGCCGGTCATCCTGGAGCCTCGCCACGAGGCGCAGTGGCTGGACCCCAGGTTCCGCGACAGCGAGACCCTGCTGCCGCTGCTGCGCGCCTACGATTCCGCCAAGATGCACGTCTACCGCGTCTCCGACGTGGTCAACGACCCCCGCAACGATTCTCCCGACTGCCTCAGGCCGCTGGAGGCCTGATGGACCAGGCTACCCGCAAAGCCAGGGCGCTGGCGGCCGGCGCCAGGAAGATCCTGGTGTTCACCGGCGCCGGGATCTCCACCGGCAGCGGCATCCCCGATTTCCGCGGCCCCGACGGCGTCTGGACCAAGCGCGAGCCGGTGCTCTACCGGGAGTTCATGGATTCCACCAGGGCCAAGCAGGAATATTGGAAGTATAAGGCGGAGACTTTTCCGGCTTTCCAGGCCGCGCAGCCCAACGCGGCTCACCGCGCGCTGGCGGCGCTGGAGGCGGCCGGCCGCCTGCTGGCGCTGGTTACGCAGAATATCGACGGGCTGCACCGCGCGGCTGGCACGGGCCCGGATAAGCTGGTGGAGCTGCACGGCACGGGGCTCTGCGCGGAATGTGTGGACTGCTTTGCCTGGACCTCCATGGAGGAGGCGGTGGCCAAGTTCAACCACGACGGGGCGCCGCCGCAATGCGGCTGCGGGGGCTGGCTGAAGCCCGCCGTGATCATGTTCGGGCAGCCGCTGGACCAGGAAACCCTGATCAAGGCGTTCCGCGCCGCCGAGGGCTGCGACCTCGCTATCTCCATAGGCTCTACCCTCTCCGTGGAGCCCGCCGCCTCGGTGCCGCTGTCGGCCAAGTCCGCCGGCAAACCGTACCTGATAATCAACCGCGGCCCCACCGCCCACGACGCCCTGGCCGACCTCAAACTCGACGCCGACGCCTGCGAAGTTCTTCCCGAACTCTTTTCCTGATACAATTTGGAATATTGAATGTTCGGCGGCCTACCGTGGGGACGGGCCCGTCAAAACACGGGCTCGGTGCATTGTCGCTGCGCTCCACACGCACACAGTGCTCGGCCCTCGCCACTCAGTCGTCGCGCTACGCAAGCTCCTCCTTCCGTGACGGTTTTGCCGGGCCCATCCCCACGGTCTCCGCCGGTTTCTCCACTGATAAAACACAGGCAAGAGCGGACGAAGGCATACCCGCACCAGTCTGAGCGGAGGGGACGGCCGGGGAGGGGTTCCGTGCGATTTTGGGGAAAGGGGGCCCCGCCCATAATTTCCCAAGGGCGGGGGGAAACCGCGCAACGGTTTCCCTCTGCCCATGAGCACGGGGCCCCTCCCCGGCTGGCCCCGACTGGGCATCTCGCGGTTCGGTGGGGGGAAGTTTAGTAAAATTGTAAGGATGAACAAGGACAGGCGCGGGCTTTTCTTTAATTTTTTGCTGCTGTTCCTCGGCTTTTCGCTGCTGACGCGGCTGACGCTGCTGGTGATGGCTTGGCCGGAGCTGGACGGCGGGCTGTGGGTGCTGCTGAAGATCTTCGGGGCCGGGCTGGTCTACGACTGCGCGGCGTTCTCTTATCCGGGCGCCGCGCTGGCGCTGTATCTGCTGGCCGTGCCGGAGCGGGTCTACTCCCACATTTATCATCGACCGGTCATGTACGCGGCGTTCTTCGGCGCGGCCTTCCTGCTGGCCTTCAACCTGGCCGCCGAGTACTATTTCTTCTACGAGTTCGGCGTGCGCTACAACTTCATCGCCGTGGACTACCTGGTCTATACCAACGAGGTGGTGGGCAATATCCGCGAGTCCTACAACCTGCCGGTGGTGCTGCCTCTCGTGGGGGCGCTAGCCGCGGGCTCGCTGTGGCTGTTCGGCCGCCGGCTCTCCTTCTGCTTCGCAAACCCGCTGCCGCTCAGGCGGCGCCTGGCCTGGGGCCTGCCGGCGCTGGCGCTGCCGGGGCTGCTGTTCCTGCTGCTCGACGGGCGCCTGGCGCAGGTGTCGAAGAACGAATTCGCCAAAGAGGTGGCCATGAACGGGCTCTACTCGTTCGGCTCCGCCTTCCTCAATAACGAGCTGCCTTACGATAAATTCTACGCCTCCATCGACCAGGGCGCGGCCTTTAAAAAACTGCGCGCCGGCCTGGCGCAGCCCGGCGCCTCTTTCACCGGTGAAGAGCAGGATATCCTGCGCCTCGTCAAAGGCCGCGGGCCGTTAAAGAAGCTCAACGTGGTGGTCATAGTCGAGGAAAGCCTCAGCGCCGAATACCTGAAGGCCTTTGGGGCCGCCAAGGGCGACGCGCTGCCCAACCTGGACGCGCTGGCCGCCAAGTCCCTCTTCTTCAAGCGCTATTATGCCGCCGGCACGCGCACCGTGCGCGGCCTGGAGGCCATGACGCTGTCCATCCCGCCGCTGCCGGGCACCTCCATCGTCAAGCGCCCCGACAACGGGGATTTCTCCTCGTGGGGCTCGGTGATGAGGGACCTCGGCTACGCGAGCAAGTATATCTACGCCGGCTACGGCTATTTCGACAACATGAACGCCTTCTACTCCGGCAACGGTTTCGGGATAGTAGACCGCGCCAATTTCGCCAAGGACGAGATCACCTTCGCCAATATCTGGGGCGTCTGCGACGGCGACCTGCTGTCTAAGACCCTGAAAGAAGCCGACGCCGACCATCAGGCCGGGCGTCCGTTCTTCTACATGGTGATGACCACCACCAACCACCGGCCCTTCACCTACCCCGAGGGCAAGATAGACATCCCGCCGTCGAGCCAGAGCCGCCGCGGCGCCATAAAGTATTCCGACTACGCCATCGGCGAGTTCCTGGCGGAGGCCGAGAAGAAGCCGTGGTTCAAGGACACCGTCTTCGTCATAACCGCCGACCATTGCGCCAATTCCGCCGGCAAGGCGGAGATCCCGGTGCGCAACTACCACATCCCGCTCTTCATCTACTCGCCGGCGCACGTGAAGCCCGCCGAGGTGGGCACCCTGGCCGCGCAGGCCGACCTGGCCCCCACGGTGCTGGGCCTGATGAACGCCTCCTACGACAGCCGCTTCTTCGGCCGCGACCTGCTGGACGGCAAACCGGAGGGCCGCGCTTTCCTGTCCACCTTCCAGAAGATGGGCCTGCTGAAGGACGGGCAGCTGGCCGTGCTGGGCCCGAAGAAATATCTGAAGACCTACAAGTGGGACGAAGCGGGCAAGACCATCTCCGAAACGACGGAAGACAAAGCGCTGGAGGAAGAGGCCGTCTCCTTCTACCAGGGCGCTAACTACGTCTACAAAAAACGCCTGAACCGGCTGAAGTAACTTATGAAAAAACTATTCCTTCTCGCTTTCCTGCTGCCGGCCGGGCCGGGCGCCGCCGCCCAGCCCGGAGGCTATGATTACGGCATGGAGCAGCGCAAGAGCGGCGACTACGCCGGAGCCAAGGCGACCTTCATGAACCTGCTGCTGACCGCTCCCGCCAGCGCCGGCGCACTGGAGGGCCTGGGGCTGTCCTGCATGGCCCTCGGCCAGTACGAGGAAGCCTCCGTTTACCTGGAGCAGTGGAACGCGCAGAGCCCCGGCAGCCAGTACATACTGGGCCTGCTGGCCCGCGCCCGCTCCGGCATGAACGACGACAAGGGCGCGCTGCGCGCCTACGCCGGGCTGGCCGCGCTTGACCCGCGCAACTGCTCGGCCCGCCAGCGGGTGGATTCTATGGCCGAGCGAGCCGGGTCCGCGGTCTTCCCCAGGGCGCGCGCCTACCGCTCAGTTTCGCTTGAAAGCCTGGCCACCGCCAACCCGCAGCGCATAATTTACGAGGGTTCTTCCGCCGGCGCCCGCTTCCGCACGCCGCTGGAGGGCGGGCTGGATGTTTTCGGCGGGGCCGAGCTGCGCACCGACGCGCAGCGCAACGCGGGGCGCGGCTTCACGTATTTCGAGATACAGGAACAGGCTTACTCCGCCGGCCTTTCCGGGCGCTACGGCAAAGAGCTGCTCTGGGAGGCCGAATACGGCCAGTCCGTCTTCTCCGATATCGCCTCCCCGGGCGGCGAACAGCTCTCCGTGGGCCGCGCCAGGGCCGCGCTGCGCAGGCGCTCGTCGTCGCTGGAACTCGGCAGCCAGCCCCGGCTGGTGCGCACCTCCGGCGGCACGCACCTCTACCGCATCCCCCGCGAAAATTCCGTTCGCGCCGAGACCGCCGGGCCGCTGCTCGGCTGGGACTGGACCGGCAGGGCCGGCCTCAGCGCCGTGGCCGGCGGCACCGCCCTGGGCACTGCCGGCCTGCGCGGCCTCAAGGACTACGGGGCTTACGGTCTTTCAGCGGGCTATTCCCACGGCCAGCAGGACTTCTACAGCGCGGCCGCCTCGGGCCGCCTGCGCTATGTGCAGGCCGACCGCTTCGGAGCCGGCGTCAGCCGTGGGGAGAAGGAAGTCTACCGGGCAGGCGCGACGCTCGGCCGCTCTTTCTTCTCGGACGGCAACCGCCTTTCCGAGGCCGACGGCTATTTGACGGCCTGGCTGCCATGGCAGAAGGAATTCTCCGGCGGCTACAGGTTCACCCACCTCAATTTCACCCGGGGCCGCGACGGCTACGACACCCTGGACGAAACCGGCCATTGGCTCGGCGCCAACTGGCGGCGCTGCGCCGGCTACAACTGGTCGGCCGACGCCGGCTACGAGCACGGCTACGTTACCGACCAGCTGATGTCTTACCACGCCGATCTCTATACGGCCGGGGCGGAATGGTATTCCGGCCGCGGCTCGCTGCGGCTGCAGGGGCGGCGGCGCACCACGGGCGGGCGCGGCCATTCCTGGTCGGCCGGCCTGCAGGCGCGCTACAACTTTTAATTTTTAGCGGTCTGGCTTTCCAGCCAGGTGCGGTAGGTGCGGTAATGGTGGATAACGAAGCCCGCGAAAGCCGGCTCTGAAGCGAAAGCTGCTTCGGCGCTAGCCAGCTCCCGTTCCATGTCCGCCGCCTTCAGGTGGTAGAAAGAGACCTTCTCAATTTCGTTCTTGCCCGTTTCCACCCCGATAATGACTTTGCGGCCGATAGCCGCCGCGTATTTTAATTCTGAAGCGGCGTGGGCGATGATGCCGTCGCGCCCCTCGGCGCGGTCGCGGTAATCCATCAGGGCCAGGTAATCGTAGACGTCGGCGGCGTGCTCGCTGACCGGCTTCACGCGGCCTTCCCATTCGAGCGTAATGCCGTCCAGCCAGAAGGGCACGGCGGGCCCCACGGCGAGGTCCAGGCCGTAGGCCTGCTTCAGGTCCATCAGCTTGCGGCTCATCGATAAAAATTCCTGCAGCAGCGCGTGCTTGCGGTCCTTCCACTGGCCCAGGATATGCGGCTCTATGTCCAGGTTCACCCCGTCGAACCTGGCGCCGGCTTTTTCGCGGGCGTTGTAGTCCAGCACGCGCTTGAGCATGGCCAGCGCGTCGGGGTGGCGCGGCGGCAGCACATATTCCTCGGTGTGGAGGTAGGCCGAGCCCAGCAGCGCGTAGGTGCGGATGCCTTCGCCCCGCAGCCTGCGTATCAGGCGGCGGTAAAGGCGCGGCTTCTGCAGCAGCAGATCGCGGCCCTGGAAAGAGTCGGCGTAGAGATACAGCGTGTTTATGCCGCGGGCTTTGAAAAAGGCTATAGCGTCTTTAGCGGCCGCCCGGCTCTCGAGCAGGGCATAGGATTCTTTTTCCCACATCCAGACCGCCCTGTCGGCCGCGGCCCGGGCGCATGGCGCCAGGAGCAGAAATAGCAGGGCGGCCAGGGCTGTCTTCATTTTTTATTGCCGGTGAGCAGCACCGGGATGCGGTACTTGCCGCTGCCCACGGCCTTGCCGGTGTCGGGGTGGGAGGGAAATACGGCCAGGAAGTAGCGCCCCGGGGAAACCTTCTCCGATTTAATGTTAAGTTTGAGGGTGACCGAGCCGTCCGGGTTGAGCTGCTGCGGAAGGCCGTAGGATTCGGTAAGTTCTTTGGCCTCCGCTGTCATCAGTACCGCCAGGGGCACGAACTTGGGCGACAGGTTCTTGCCGGGGTTGGCGAATGAGATCTCTATCGCCAGCGCCCCGGCCCTTGCGCTCTCCGGGGCGCGCACCTCGCGCACGGCCAGGCCCTGCGCCAGGTCGTCGCTGAGCGCCTCGGGGAGTTTGTAGCGCTCTTCCTGCACGTAAGCCCCGACCTCCCTCTCCGTCTCTTCCGGCATCAGGGCGTTGTCCCTGGTGACCACGGCGTTGGCCGCCGTGAAGGCGCCGAATTTAGCGGTCATGGCCCGCAGGGGCTCAGGATCGGAGGACTGCGAGATCTGCAGGGAGTCTCCCAGGCGGTAGAGAGTCTTATGGTTCAGGAACCAGTAGCCGGAGATAAAGTCCACCAGGTCCGTTTTAGTGTGCATCATCGGGAAGGTCTGCACGTTGCGGAAGGACGGATGCGTGTCCAGGCCGGACCCCAGCCAGGTCACGCGGCGGGGCGTCTGCAGGCCATAGTTGCGCGAGAGGTAGGCCAGCACTGACGGGGCGACGTCCAGCTGGGAGGACACGCCCTTTATGCGGGCCGGGGCCTTCAGCAGCGGCGAGAGAATGATGAGCGGCACATGGTAACGCGACAGCTTGTTTGACATCGGGATCTCCGGCAGACGGTGGTCGCCGGTCAGGACGAAAATGGTATTGCGCCAGGCGGGGCGTTTCTTCAATTCACCGATAAAGCGCGCCAGCTCGGTGTCGAAATAGAGGATGGAGGTATAAATGTCGCGGTGCTTGCGGTAGGCCTCCTTTCTTCCCTCCTGGATGCCGAGGGCGTCCAGGTGCCGCTCGAAAACCGGGTAGTAGGCCTCCTGACCGAGGAACCGGTACGGGGTATGCATCGTGGAAGTCTTCAGGACGGTAACTGAGGGCTCCTTGCCGTCCTGCGGTTCGCCGGCCAGCGTGCGCGTGATAAGTTCCCTGTCTGCGTAGCCCCACGAGGTGCTTTTCTTGTAACCGGGCCCGAAGTTCAGCTCGTCGGTGAGGCTGTCGGCGCCGTTGATGGCGTAGAAAGCGCGGTCGTTGTCGAAGTCGGAGTTGAAGCCGCAGTAGACCCTGACGCGGTAGCCGGCCTTCTTGGCCAGGCTCAGCAGCGTTATATGCTTCGGCATTTTCTCGCCCAGCTCCGCCAGCCCGTTGCGGCCGAAGGGCATGGAGCCGAACAGCGAAGGCAGCACGCCGAAGGTGCGGCCCTGGTTGGCCAGGAAATTTTCCCAATAGAGGCCGTCGGCCGCGAGCTGGTCCAACTTGGGGGTGAAGCTGCCCAGGCCGGCGCCGGGGCCGGAGAAATCCCGGCCCAGGCCTTCGGCTATGAAGAAAACGAAATCCGGGGTGCGGTCGGCGCGATTAAAGAACGGCCCGAGCGCGTCATAGGTGCGCTCTTCGCGCAGGAACGGGTATTCTTCGGACAGGCTGCCCAGGGCCATGCCTGAAGAAGTCCCGGTCTTGACCGCTTTCCTGCCGGCCGGGGAGAAATAGTCGAAGGTCTCGTCGATAAAGAAGGCGGGTTTGTTGAGGGCCAGGGTGAGCGAATGCTCGTTCAGGCCGCGGAGCGTGCCTGGCTGCGCGGGCGCAAGGAACAGCAGGGGCAGCGCCGCCGCGAGCGCGATAGCCGCCGCTTTAGCGGTCAAGCCCGGCAGGGCGCGCCTTTTGAGATAAGTAAGGGCGGCCCAGAAGGCCGCCAGGGCCGCGGCCAGCCCGAAGAACATCGGCACGGAAAGCGCGCCGGCGCCTTTTACCGTGGTGAAGATATCCTTCAGGGAGTAGGCGTACATATCCGCCCCCAGCGGTACGCCGGACTTGAAGTAATATTGCACCATAACCATCTGCAGCAGGAGGAAGACCGACCAGGCCAGGCCCAGGCCGGTTACGGAACCGTTCTTGCGCCCCAGTAACGGCAGAGAGAGCAGGAAGAGCAGCGGCAGGTACTTGGCCAGGGCGTACAGGTCCAGCGCGGCGGCCGTCAGCCAGACCAGCGCCGCCGTTCCGAACGCGGTTCCGGGTTCCATGCCCGAGAGGAGTTCCGCCGCGCGCAGCAGCAGCAGAGCGGCCAGCAGGGCGGGCAGGAAACGGAAGAACTCGCCCGCGCGAAAGGCGAACTCAGCGGCCATCTTTTTGTGCGGGGCCATCGGGGTTTCGTCGCCGGCTGCTGCCGTGGGGGTCTTGGCTGTTTTGTTTTCCTTGCTCATATCGCTTTAAGTCCTGCGCGCGCCGAAGGCCGGCGAACGGCTAATTTTGTTATTATAGTGGCTGACCATGAAAAAACGCATACAGAGCTTTAAATACGCCGGCCGCGGCGTGGCGAAAGTGGCGGCTACCGAGATAAATTTCCACCTGCACCTGCTGGCCGCCGCGGCGGTCACCGCGCTGGGCTTCTACTTCCGCCTCGCGCCGCTGGAATGGGCCGCCGTGCTGCTCTGTTTCGGCCTGGTATTGTCCGCCGAGGCCATGAACAGCGCCGTGGAGCGGATCGTGAACTTTATCTCTCCGGGACATCACGAGAAAGCGGGGGAGATAAAAGACATCGCCGCGGGCGCCGTCTTGCTCACCGCCGCCGCCTCCGCGCTCGTCGGCGGCATAATCTTCTTCCCCAAAATAGCCGCCCGCCTGGGCGCCGCTACTTTGCCTTAGCGGCCGCGTAATAGGCCGCGAACTCTTCGCACTCGGTGGCTTTAGACAGAAAGGCGTGGATCACGGCCGGCTTTTGGGCCGCCCGTATCTCCCGCACGGCGGCCTGCTTGCCGGCCTTGTCCAGCGCCAGCCAAGGGTAGCTGGCCAGCTTCAGCCCGTATTTCCCCGCGATCGCCGCTTCCTTCTTTATCCACGGCAGGTTTTCCGGGTTGGCCGGGTCCAGCAGCGAGACCAGCGTTCCCACCGTGCCATTGAGGATATAACCGAAAAATTCTTCGTCCGTGGGATAGGGCGTCAGGTAGACGTCCCTTTCCAGTTCTTTGATCTCCCCGCGCTCAAAACTCTTTATGCCCTTCAGCGTGCGTGCCGAGGAAGCGTCCAGTTCTTTTACCGCTCCGCCGGAGGCCGCGGCCAGCAGCCGCTTGAAGACGTTGACCCGGTCCTTGCCCAGGTAGCAGTGCACGTAATACTTGCCGGGCCCGCGCTTGGCCAGTTCCTTCAGCGCCGGGGTAACGTGGTCGTTGGCGGAGACCCACGGCAGCATGGGGATATGGATCAGTTCCAGTCCGGCTTCTTTGGCCTCCTCCCGCTCGCGGGCCAGCAGCAGCGGTTCAAAAGGCAGCACCGCGGGGCTCAGCAGCGAGATGACGGCCGTGTAGCCTTCAGCCTTGAGCGCCTTAAGGCGTTCCTCCTCCGGGTAAGGGCCAAAGACGAACTCCGACCAGGAGAAACTTTCGGCGGGGCCCGGGGCGGCGGCGCCGTTGATCAGTTTGGGGTTCAGCCACAGGGCCAGCGCCGCCAGGAACAGCGCCAGCGAGGCGGCCGGCAGGCCCCAGCGCCCGGCCGGGCCGGCGGCTGACTCCGTTTTGCGGGTGAGCAGCGCGGCGAGCAGCAGGGAGACGGCGGCCAGCGCGCCGATCAAAGCGAAGACCGTAAGTTTTTCGGAGCCCTCGCTCCAGCCGGCGGCGCGGGCATAGCCGGTCGCCCAGCGCACCGGGCCCATGAGCGTCAGGGTGCCCAGGAAGAAACCTCCGGCCAGCCAGTGAAAGAGGAAAAGCGCGGCGCGCTTGGGGGTAGGGGGCTTGATCATTTGTCAGTTCTTTCCCTCTCCGGTCAGGTCCATGGTGCGCCGGTCCTGCGCGCCCCAGTCCTTCTTGCGGAAGGTGACGGTGGCACGCAGGCGCTCCAGCAGCATGATCTGCCGGTAGCCGAAGAACTCTGCGGCGCTGAGCACGCAGAGGCGCAGGATGTCCGAGGTCTTCTTGTAGCGGCGGAAATTGTAGATGTCGAGGAAGACCGCGCCGACATTTATGGAAATACCCCAGAACACGGCCAGCAGCACCAGCATGACGAAGAACTGCAGGTTCAGCATGCCGAAGTAATAGAGTATCGGGACCGCGATGTAACCGAATAACTCTATCAGCGGCCCGAAGAGCTCGACGAAGACGAAGTACGAGATGCCGATCAGGCTGGTGGCGCCGTACTTGCGGTTAAGTATCATGGTGCGGTTGGCCCACAGCGCGTCTATCAGGCCGCGGTGCCAGCGGTTGCGCTGCTTGAGCAGCATGTCCCAGGAGTACGGGGCCTGCGTCCAGCAGACAGGGTCCGGCACGAAGAGGATCTTGTAGGGTATTTTGTGGTCCCGGCAGTGGCGGTGCAGGCGCATCACCAGGTCCATGTCCTCGCCCACGGTCTTCCGGTAACCGTTCACGGCCAGTACCACGTCCTTGCGGAACACGCCGAAGGCGCCTGAGATGATCAGCAGGCTTTTAAGCGCGTTCCAGCCGGTGCGGCCGGAGAGGAAGGCGCGCGTGTACTCCAGCACCTGCATCGCCTCCATGAACCGGCGCGGCAGGCCTATCTCCATTACAGCGCCGTCCTTGACCTTGCAGCCGTTGAGGATGCGGATTATGCCGCCGGTGGCGATCAGCTCGTCGTCCTCGAGGAACATCTTGGAAGATTTCAGCAGCGCGTCCGGCTCCAGCAGAGAGTCCGCGTCTATCGAGCAGAAGATGGGGTAATGCGAGACGTTTATACCGGCGTTGATCGCGTCCGCTTTGCCGCCGTTGACCTTGTCTATGACCAACAGGTTCTTGTACTCGGTGGAACGGTAGATGGCCAGGATGTCCGCGTGCGGTACCTGCAGCCGTACCGGCTTTATGGAGGAGACCAGCTTGAAGTCCCGCTTGAGGCGCTCCAGCGTCCCGTCTTTGGAGCCGTCGTTTACCACTATTACCTCGTATTCCGGGTAATGCAGGTTCAGCAGGGCCTGGACGCTCTGCGTAATGACCGGCTCCTCGTTGTGAGCCGGCACTATGACGGAGACCGGCTTGAAGTAATGTTCGCTGGCCAACTGGCGGCGCGCAACGCGGGCGGTGGTAAGGTAGGCGTGGCGCAGTATGTCGCGCAGCGCGAAGAGGATGAGCAGGGTGTAGGTGGCGTTGACCAACAGGAAGTAGAGGAAGACCACGTACTGCGAGGCGTGCACGGCCCACCACAGCAGGAACAGCTTCATGAGGCCTCCATGCTGAGGGCGTAGGCCGCGGCCGCCGCCGCGAACTTATCCTGCGAGGCCGCCTCTTCTTTCAGCGCGGCCCGGCTTATGCCGCCGCCCCTGGCCAGCGCCAGCCCGGCGTTGATGCGCACGTGGTAGCTGGGGTCGCGCAGCATGGCCCGGATCTCGGTCAGCATGCCCATGCAGCAGAGGTGCGCGTACTTCAGGGCGGCCAGCCGCACGCGCCAGTCGTGATGCTGCAGGGCGTACGGCATCACGGAGAAATCCCCCTGCTTGGCCAGCGCGCGCACGGCGGCGATCAGTATCTCCGGCTCGGACGGGTAGGCCTCATAATACGCCTTCAGCAGGTCGCGGTTCTTTTCGCACGAGGCGGCGTAGCAGGCGGTGATGCAATCCCGCTTTACCAGGTTCAGCACGCCCTGGTCGTGCAGGAGCTCATCCATGAAGAGGCCGAACTCGTTCTCCTTGTCTTCCGCCTTCAGGGCGGTGATGATGTTGTAGAAGATGTCCTCGGTGTACTTGGCCGTGAGGTACGGCAGCGTGGAGAGCAGGTGCGCCAGGGCCTTGATGTCGGAATGTTCGCGGGTGAGGCGGCTCAGGCCGTAGAGGATGCGGTATTTTACGTCCAGGGACGGCTCGCTGCGGAAAATACCCAGGAAGAACTCCCTGTTGGCCTTGAGCCTGAAAGAAGCCAGTATGTCTATGGCGTTGCCGCGCTTGTACCAGGTGCGGTGGCGGGCCAGGCGCCGGTAGTGGGCGTCTATGCCCAGGTCGGTCAGGAGTTTCGTGGCGGTGAACGCGACCTCTCCCTCGAAGCTGTCCAGCACGCTGGCTATGGCCTCGCTGTAGGCCGCAAAATCGTCCTCGGTAACCGGTTTGGGCAGCAACTCGGCCGGGCTGGTTGACGTTATCAGGGCCGTGGCGGCCAGGCGTTTGAGGCGCTGGCGCTTGAGCTCGGAGCGCTCCACCATGGCTTTGTTGTGGAGCAGGAAAAACACCTCGGCTACGTTGAAAAAGGCCAGGAAGATAACGGCCAGGGTGACGTAGGTGTAAAAATGCTCTGATTGGGTTAAAATTTCCAGCAAGGAATGCCTTCGGGCCCGGATCAGCCGGTTGTCGCTACTTCTTTTTTTCCAGGAACTTGTCTATCCGCAGCTTCAGGTGGGCCATATTGGTCGGCTTGGTTATGTAGTCCTCTATGCCCAGGCCGTAGCCGCGCTGTATATTTGAATCCTGCTTCAGCGAGGTCATCATGACAATGGGGATATGCTTGGTGGCCTCGTTCTCTTTGAGTTTTTTGGCGACGTCGAACCCCGACATCCTGGGCATGTTGATATCCAGCAGCACCAGGTCCGGCTGGCAGGAGGCCGCCAGCTCCAGGCCCTCGGGGCCGTCGAATGCCGTTTCCACCGTGTAGCCGCTTTTGCTCAGGTAAGCCTTGCAGATGAGGTGGATGGTTTCGTCGTCGTCGATGATGAGGATCTTTGCCATTAGTTAAGGCGGAGCGCCGGCCCCGAGGGGGGGGCCGGCTCCGGCCTCTTTTAGTTGAGCAGTGTGGCGCTCTTGATATAGTCCATCTTGGGGAAGTCCGCCTTCAGGTAGGCGTTGCCCTGCGCCTGCACGCGGCCCTGGTCGGGACCCATGCCGGACGGGGCGCCTTCGCCGTAGCCGTTATAGATGCTCTCCACTACCTTCATCCCGTCGGTGACCTTGCCGAAGGGCGAGAAGCCCATGTCGTCGAGGCGGGCGTTGTTGCCGAAGTTGATGAACATCTGCGTGGTGCGGGTGTTGGGGCCGGCCATCGCGTAGGAGATGTAGCCCTTCTCGTTGGACTCCTTCACGGGGTCGTCCTGGATGCGGGCGCCGCGCCAGGCGGCGGAGACGGCCGGGTCGCCGTGGATGCCGAACTGCACCATGAAACCTTCGATAACGCGGAAGAAGGCTACGTCGGTGAAGAAGCCGTTCTTGACCAGGTTGTAGAAGCGGTCGGCGCCGAGGGGGGACCAGGCGCGGGTAATCTCGAGGGTGAAGTCGCCTTTGGTGGTGGCGAACTTGACCTTGAAGGTCTCGGGGGCTTTCTCGGTGAGCTTGGCGGGGTTCTTGAGTGCTTCCATGTCGGTTTTTATCTCCTTGGTTTCGGTCGGCGCGGCCGCTGCTGCGGCCTGGGGCGCGGTGGTAGCGGGCGCTTCCTGCGTCTTGTTGGCGCAGGAAACTGCGAAAACAGCTGCGGTTATCAATGCCAGATGACGGATGTTCATTACGGAAACCTCCTGCAGGGATAGAAGAGATAAATATTATAATAAATTAAGACGCGGCATGGAGGACCTATGGAGTTCAAGATCAGCGCGGTATACTCGGGCGACCAGCAGGTGGAGCTCACGCACGGCCTGAGCGGCAACAGGATAAAGACGGACCTGCCCCCCGACAACGGCGGCCGCGGGCGCACCTTCTCGCCTACCGACCTGCTGCCCGCCTCCATCGCCTCCTGCGTGCTGACCATCATGGCCAAGGTGGCCGAGCGCGACGGCATAAAGTTCGAAGGCGCCTCTTTCGAGATAGAGAAGCACATGACCGAGAACCCGCGCCGCGTGGCCCGGCTCACCGGCGTGCTGACGCTGCCGCCGGGACTGACGCCGCCGCAGCGCGACAAGCTGCTGGCCTGCGTGAAGGCCTGCCCGGTCACCCGCAGCCTGCACCCGGACATCAAACTGGAGTTCGAGTACCGCTAATTATGAAGAAGACCTTGCTTTCTCTTTTTCCGCTGCTCGCCGCCGCCGCGCTGGGGCTGTGGTATTACGACAACAGCACAGCCCCGCTCGGAAGCTTCTTCGCTGACCGGGACGGGCTGATAATGGCCGCCGGCCGGCTGACTGGCCTGCTCGGGGCGCTGGGCGTGATGGGGCAGCTGCTGGTAATGACGCGCGCGCCCTGGCTGGAGCCCTTGACCGGCCCCGGGCTGCCGGTAGGTTGGCATCACCGCGCCGGGCTTGTGATACCGCTAGCGCTGCTGGCCCACCCGGCGCTGGTAGTCTGGTACCACGCGCGGGCAGCCGGGATCCCTTTTCTCGAGCAATACTTATCGGTGCTGGGGTGGGATGACGTGCCGCTGGCCGCGGCCGGCGAAGTCCTTATAATCGCCGCCGTACTGCTGTCCCTGCCGTTCGCGCGCAGGCGCCTCTCCTACGGCGTGTGGCAGAAGACGCATTTGGCCGTTTACCTGGGGCTTGCGCTCTCTGTCGGGCATCAGCTGGAGCTCGGCGGGGACCTGTCGGCCGAAAAACCCTGGTTCGCCTGGGTCTGGTACGCCTTGCTGGCTTTCACGGCCGCAAACGCCGCCTGGTTCAGGCTGGTGAAGCCGCGCCTGGGTAAAACCGTATGAAAAAACTGCTGCCGCTGCTGCTTGCCGCCGCGCAGTTCTGCGCCTGCGGTACCGACACAAGGAGCCCTGTCATGGACAAAAATATAAAATTAGAGACAGCTACGCTGGCCGGCGGCTGCTTCTGGGGTATGGAAGAGATCCTGCGGGAACTGCCAGGCGTGGAGGACCCGGTGGTGGGCTACGCCGGCGGCAGCACCGAAAACCCTAAATACGAGGACGTGAAGAGCGGCAGCACCGGGCACGCCGAGAGCATAGAGTTCCGGTTCGACCCGGCGAAAATTTCATACGCGGCCATCCTCGACATGTTCTTTAAAATGCACGACCCCACCACGCCTAACCGCCAGGGCAACGATATCGGCTCGCAGTACCGCTCCGCTATCTTTTACCACGGCGACGCGCAGCGGGCCGAAGCCGAAGCCGCGGTGAAGCGCGCTCAGGCCTCCGGCCGCTGGAAGCGCCCCATAACTACGGAAGTGGTGCCGGCCGGAAAGTTCTGGCCGGCGGAAGAATACCACCAGGATTACTTGAAGAAGCATCCCGGCGGCTACACCTGCCATTACGTGAGGGATTGAGGCTGACTATTTCTTGTGGTCTATCTCGAACTGGCGGTCGTTGGCCAGCCGTTTCATTTCCTGCTTGAAGGCCGGGTTCTCGGCGAGCACCTGGTCGAACTGCTCCACGGTCAGGACGAAGACCTTTGATGGCTCCGCGCTGGTGACGGTGGCGTTGCGCGGCTTGCGGTCCAGCAGCGCCATCTCGCCGAAGCAGTCCCCCGGAGAGAGCGTAGCGAGCGTGCGCGAGAAAAGGAAAGCTTCCCTGATGCTGACCGCGAGCTTGCCCTCGCCTATAACGTAGAACGCGTCGCCCGGATCCCCCTGCTTGCACACTTTCTCTCCTGCCGAATACTGGTAGTAGTTTATCCTGGCCAGGATCTTCTCCAGCAGCCCCATGTTCATGGAGGCGAAGAAGTTGATCTTCTTGACCACGTGGGTGAAGAGGACCGTGTCCGCGTCGGTGAGGGGGAGTTTGTTCACCGGGCTTTTATTTCAGCTGCCGGCTGATATGGGTCCAGGCGCCTTTCACTTCTTCCGTCAGGTGGCGCATCTCCGCCGAGCTGACGCGCCCGACGCGCTGGTAGCGCGCGGCCACTTCGTCCACCAGCTCGTGGTAGACTTCGCGGTTCATCACCTTGAGCTGCCGCATGCGGCGCAGTACCTCGGCCTTCAGGTCCAGCGTCCAGGCCGAGATCTTTTCGCGGTTGGCGCGCCCGCGCTTGCCGGTTAAAAAATAAGTCGCGGCGGCGACGGCCGCCACCATCAGGCCCGCGCCTATTACCTTCTTGGATTTTTCCATATGCCCTCCCTGTCTGCCTAAATAATACCAAAAAAACCGCCCGGCGGCGCCTCGGGGTCAAATGCTAAAATATGGGAAGAGCGGGCGGGGTTTTTATAAGCATTATGAAAAGAATTGACCTGGGAGCGGTGATGGGCGCGCTGGCCGCGGCTTTTTTCTTCGGCGTGTCCACGCCGCTGAGCAAGGCGCTGATCAGCGACCTCAACGCTTTCATGCTGGCCGGCCTGCTTTACCTGGGTGCAGGACTGGGGCTGGCGGCCTTGGAGCCTTTCAAAGCTAAGCGCGAGGTGCCCGCCGGCAGGAAGCGTAATTATAAGTATATCGCCGGCATGGTGATCTTCGGCGGCCTGCTGGGCCCGGTGTTCCTGATGCTGGCCATCAAGATCGCGCCGGCGGCCTCGGTCTCTATCTGGCTGAACATGGAACTGGTGGCCACGGCGCTGCTGGGCTATTTCCTTTTCAAGGACCACCTGGCCAGGCTCGGCTGGGCCAGCGTGGTTATAACCGTGGCGGCCGGCCTGCTGCTTTCCTGGGGCGGCGGCGCGGCAGGCTTCAAGGCGGGCCTGCTGGTGGCGCTGGCCTGCTTCTCCTGGGGCTTCGACAATCATTTCACCGCGCTCATAGACGACATTTCCCCGTCGCAGAGCACCATCATAAAAGGCCTGGCCGCGGGCGGCACCAACCTGGCCATAGGCCTGGCGCTGGCGGGCGGCGCGCCGGCGCTGGCGGCCGCGGGCAAGGCGCTGCTGGTCGGCTTCTTCTGCTACGGGCTGAGCATCACTCTCTACATCGCTTCGGCGCAGCGCCTCGGCGCGGTGCGCAGCCAGCTCATCTTCTCGGTGTCGCCGCTCTTCGGCGTGCTGCTCTCCGTGCTGTGGCTGGGAGAGGGCTTTACCGCGGTGCAGGCCGTCTCCGGCGCGCTGCTCTTCGGCTCGGTGCTGCTGATGATGTCGGAGAAACACGCCCACAGCCACCTGCACACCGCGGCCGAGCACACGCACCAGCATTCCCACGACGACATGCACCACGCCCATCCCCATACGGGCCTGGCCGGGACGCACTCCCACTTTCACCGCCACGAGCCCGCCGAGCACCAGCACCCCCACTGGCCCGACCTGCACCACCGCCACACCCACTAGGCGGGGAAAATAGTACCGAAAAAGCGGTTTCCTGTAATTCTCCTCGGTTCCCCTAATTATGTAAGGTGAGATAAAGCCCGTTCCGCGCGGGCCGCGTCGTCGGCTCGCACTTAATAGGCAAGATGGGCCTGCACCCCGGTGCCTGAGCCGCGGGCCCGGATCCGGGCGGTTGCAACGGCCGCCCTTCCGCCTTCCCGACGGCATCGCCGGCCGGTAGGCGGGGGGGGGGCGGCACTATTTTCAGGAAATGGGACCGGGCGGAGTTTAAGGAGGTTTTATGATAAATTACGGATTTACTAAAGAGTTGGGCCTGCCTTTCGAGGCGGCCGTGGAAGCGGTAACCGCGGCGCTTAAGAAAGAAGGCTTCGGAATACTGACAAAGATAGACCTGCGTGAAAAATTCAAAGAAAAGCTGGGCGTTGAGTTTCGCAACTACGTCATACTCGGCGCCTGCAGCCCGGCAAACGCCTATAAAGCCGTACAGGTCGAGCAGAATATCGGGCTCATGCTTCCGTGCAATGTCATAGTATACGAGAAGGACGGGAAAGCCTCCGTAGGCGTAATAAAGCCCTCGGTGGCTATGGGCGGTATAGGCAATGAAGGACTAAAACCCCTGGCGCTGGAAGTCGAAGCCATGCTGGAAAAAGCCTTTACCGCAATGAAGTAGGTATTTGACCAGCCTTCTTATCGGACCCATAGCGGTTCCTAAAAAAATAACCGCCGGACAGTGCCGGCGGTGCTTTTTTATGCCAAATTTTCCGGGAAGAAAATTTGGCGGGGTCGACGGGATTTGAACCCGCGGTCTTCGCCTTGACAGGGCGACGTGTTAAACCAGGCTACACCACGACCCCGCGGTAGAGACTAGAATAGCAAAAAACCTGGCGGTATTTCCATAAAAATATTTTTCCGCACGACGATGTAAGGGCCTTGCGGGCCGCCGCGCGGCCGGAAGTTCATTTATCTGCGGCCGGCATTCCGGAAACTATTCGTCACTTGGGGTAACGGGTCTCGAGTGTCCGGCCGGCTGCCTGGCGCTATATATAAGGAAGGGCAGGGGGAACTTAAAAAATGTGTTGACAAGGTTTTTAGATTTATGATACAAAATGAATACTGAACCATTATTCACTTTTGTTCCGGACGCGGACTCGGGGGTGGGCAGGGTTCAAACTAAAATCAAAAAGGTCTCCAGGCGCGCGGTGTTGCGACGGGCCGGGGAACCAGGGGAGAATTAGAATGAACAAGAAGAACGCTGTGATAACGGGTGCGGCCAGGGGTTTAGGGTTCGCGGGCGCGGAGCGCTTCCTGCAGTCGGGCAACTGGAAAGTGGCCCTGTTCGACGTGAACGAGGAACTGCTCGTGACCGCCACCAAGACGCTGGGCGACAAGTACGGCCACGAGAACGTGCGCTGGTACAAAGTGGACGTCACCAGCCAGGCTTCCGTGGACGAGGCCATAAAGCAGGTCATCGCCGACCTGGGCAGCGTGGACACGCTGATCAACAACGCCGGCATCACCCGCGACGCCATGCTGCACAAAATGCAGGAAAACGACTGGGACGTCGTCATCAACGTCAATCTTAAGGGCGCCTTCCTCTGCACCAAGGCCGTGGCTCCCCACATGAAAGAGCGCAAGTCCGGCACCATCGTCAACACCTCCTCCGTGGTGGGCGTGTACGGCAACATGGGCCAGAGCAACTACGCGGCCTCCAAGTTCGGCATCATCGGCCTGACCAAGACCTGGGCCAAGGAAATGGGCCGCGACGGCATACGCGTCAACGCGGTGGCCCCCGGCTACACCATGACCGAGATGCTCGGCACCGTGCCGGAGAAGATCCTCACCGCGATCTCCGACAAGACCCCGCTCAAGCGCCTGGGCAAGCCGGAAGACATCGCCAACGCCTACTACTTCCTCGCCAACGAGGAGTCGTCCTTCGTGACCGGCCAGGTGATCTCCGTAGACGGCGGCCTGGTAATATAATGGCAGGTCCGGCTACCCCCAAGGGTATTAAAACCCGCGAGCGCCTCATAGAGGCGTCCGGGGCGGTGTTCGCCCGCAAGGGCTGCGCCGCCTCGGGGGTGGCCGACATCTGCGCCGCGGCGGGGCTCGCCGTGGGCGGCTTCTACCGCTACTTCGCTTCCAAGGAAGAGATAATACAGGCGCTGTCGCGCGAGCTGCGCGACGACCTGGTGCGGGCCGTGTCGGAGCTGCCGCAGCAGGAGAACGCCGAGGCCGAGGCTAAGGCCGTGGCCAAGGCGTTCTTCGCGGCGGTGGCGCCCCGGCTGGACTCTTTCAAGGCCATGCGCGAAGCGGAAGCCGGCGACGAGGACCTGGCTCGGGACTTTTACGGCCCCATAGCAGAGGTGATGGCCGGGCGGCTGGCGCGCTTCTCGGGCGGGCCCAAGGCTTCGGCCCACGCCTGGGCGCTGCTGGGTACGCTCTATTTTTATGCGGTGAAGTTCCTGGTCTGGGAGAAGGGGGGCGTGCCCGCGCGGGCGCCCGAGGCCGCGGCGCGGCTCTGCGCGGCCGGCATCAGCAAGAAGCCCTTCCCCTGGTGGGAGCCGGCGCTGACCGGGCCCTCCAAGGCCAAGCCGGCGCCCGGCGACACGCGCGGGCTGATGCTCGAGGCGGCGGAAGAAGTGTTCGGCCGCTGCGGCTACAACGGCGCGCGGGTATCCGAGATAGCCAAGAAGGCCGGCTTCGCCGCCGGCAGCTTCTACCTGTTCTTCGACTCCAAGGAAGACGCGCTGGAGAAGGTAGTCATGCGCATGCGCGACTGCCTGGTAAAGAAGGCCGCCGCGTATTCGGCCGGCGCGGGCAGCCGCGTTGAGACCGAGGCGCTGGCGTTCAGGGCGCTGTTCGACTTTATCCGCGAGCACCCGTACGGCTACCGCATCATGCGCGAGGCCGAGTTCACCGACTCCAAGTTGGCCGACGCCTACTACGGCTACATCCTGCGCAACTACGCCGAGCAGATCCGCAAGGCCGCCAAGCCGGGCGAGTTCACGCTGGCCGACCACGAGCTGCTGGCGCTGGCGCTGATGGGCATGGGCCATATGCTCGGCATGAAGCGCGTGCTGTGGGGCGGCTTCCGCGGTATGACCGAGAACGAACTGCTGAAAACCGTATTTGAGGGTATAAAATAAAAAGGTGAGGAGACTGACATGTTTAAAATAATCGCGACGGGGATGTACCTCCCCAAGAACCTGAAGACCAACGAGGACTTCTACAAGAAATTCGGCGACGATCCGCTCAAGAAAGTGTTCGAGCGCATCGGCCACGGCGCGCGCTACTACGCCGACAAGGACGAGAGCTCGGCTACGCTGGCGATAAAAGCCGGAGAGCAGGCCCTGAAGAACTCCGGCCTGAAGCCGGAGGATATCAACCTCCTGATCATCTCTACCGACACGCCCTCGCAGCTCTCCCCGGCCACGGCCGCTGAAGTGCAGCACAAGCTGGGCATAAAGAGCGCCGGGGCCTTCGACGTGAACTGCGCCTGCGCGGGCTTTGTGACGGCCGTGGACATGGCCGCCAAGTATCTCAACGGCGAGGAATACAAGCGCGCCCTGGTGATAGGCACCTACGCCATGAGCAAGCACCTCGACCACGACGACGGCAACACCGCCATCCTGTTCGGCGACGGCGCCGGAGCTTTCATAATGGAATACTCGCCCAACCAGGGCGCCACGGCCTCTACACTGAAGGCCGACGGCTCCTTCTGGGATTTCATGGGCATCTACGGCGGCGGCAGCGCCCTGCCCGTGGACGAGCAGGTGCTGCTGGACCGCACCCACAAGGTGAAGGTCCCCAAGAAGTTCCCGGCCACGCTCAACACCGAGGAATGGCCGCCGCTCATAGAAGGTACCCTGGCGAAGATCGGCCTCAAGCCGGCTGACGCCCAGGCCTACGTCTTTACGCAGATCCGCAAGCCCACCATCGTAGAGGTTATGGAGAAATTCAACCTCCCGATGGAGAAGACGCACACCATCATGGAAAAATGGGGCTACACCGGTTCCGCCTGCGTGCCGATGGCGTTCCACGACATGGCGGCGCAGGGCAAGGTAAAGCGCGGCGACCGCGTGGTGCTGTGCGCCAGCGGCGGCGGCTACTCGATGGCCTGCACGACGTTCATCTACTAAGCGGCTGGACCGCTCCCCGGCGCAAGCCGGGGGGCCCGGCCCGAACTAGGCCTTTAGGCTCTGTCGGGACCCTCACCGTGCTTGTATAATATGTTCACGTGGAGGACACGGTGAAGCTCTTTGCTTTTATATTAATAACTTCTGCCACAATGAATTCTATCGTTAACGCCGGTGAAACCGGCGCTTTTACGCAATTGTCCGCCTCCGCGCCAGCCGCCGCGGCCGTGCCGGCCCCGGAGCCCGTTCTGGAGAAGGGCCGCGCGCCCGCCGGCCTGCGCCTGGTGCGCTCTATCCAGTCCAAATACTGGGAGCGCATAGAGTGCTGGCAGGACACCGCCCGCCCCTTTGCGCTGGAGCCCATGCTGGAGAAATCCCGCCACGAGACGCCGGAGATTATCTCGGCCTTCGGCGGCAACAAGCCGGCCACCTCCAATTTCCTGCTGCATTACGGCCCCAAGTGGAAGACCAATACCGGCAAGATAGTCATGCTGGTGCACGGCGCTTCGGACAACGCCAACCGCGCCTGGGCCACTCCGGCCATACTGCTGGGCGACGCTTCCAAGCCCGGCCTGCTGAAGGCCTTGGAAGACAAGGGCCACCGCGTTTTCGCCGTCACCTTCCCGCACAAGCACGGTAATCTGTTCTACGAGGCGCAGTACCTGGCCGACGCGCTGGAGATAGTGAGCTCCCAGGCGCGCGGCGGCGCTACCCTGGTTGGCCACAGCGCCGGCGGCCTGGTGGCGCGCATGTACGTTTCCAACTTCGTTCCCGCCGGCAACTGGACGCATTACCGCGGCGACGTTGAGCGGCTGATCACCATAGCCGCGCCGCACCGCGGCCAGGACTTCGCTTTCCGCCACCCGGAGTTCAACTACTACTTCATGAAAGACGAGCTGGCCGCCAACGCGCCCATGAGCTGGGACAAGGTGCTGGCCTACGGAATGTGGAAGGATACCTTCGAGTTCAGCATCTACAGCGACAATTTTCCGATGCAGCAGCAGGTGCTCTACAACTGGACCGGCCGCTTCCCCATGAAGCCTACCGCGCCGGATTCCTATACCACGCTGCACGGCGGGCAGGGACTGATGAGCCACTCGCTCGGCATAGACAACGCTATCGCTCGCGGCGGCAACTTCATGAACGCCTTCCGCGGCTTCCCGGTGCCGGCTGAGCTGCCCGTGACCGTGATAGCCGGCACGCGGCAGGACATAGAGAACGTGCCCCAGACCGAGAAGGACGGCCCCTCCGACGGGCTGGTCTTCGTAGAGAGCGCCGGCCACACCGCGGACCTCACCCACCCGGCCCGCAAAGAGCCCATACAGAAGCTGCTGGTCAACGAGAACCACGTGACCATCACCTTCAGCCCCGAAATGCTGAAACTGGTGACCGGCCTGGTAAAATAGATCAACGAAGTAAAAGAAAAGGCCCGGGAGACCGGGCCTTTTCTTTGTAGGGGACGTTGTTGAGTTGTTGACTTGTTTGTCTTGTCGCGCACTTACCTGCCCTGCAGATCGTAAAAACTCAACAACTCAACAACGTCCCTAACTAAGGGCTTACTTGCCCAGCAGCGCGCGCAGCGGGGTGAGGATGGTGGCGAACATGGCGCGCGCGTCGTAGAGCGCCACGCCCACGCCCATCAGCGACTCGCCGGCTATGATGCCGGAGCTGACCGGGATGATATACTTTTCAGCCATCGCCTTGGACTTGCGCTCCAGGATCAGCGCCAGCAGCGCGCCGATGAACATGGACAGCGTGTAGGAAAAACCTATCACCATGGACAGGCCGAGCCCCATCGCGGAGGGGATAAACTTGCGGTGCTTGGGCAGCGCCAGTTCCACCAGCGGGATGATTATGCCGATGATGCCGCCCACCAGCATGCCCAGCCGGGCCATCGGGTGCAGCGAACCGATGCCGTTCGACAGCAGCTTGGCTACGGCGGCCCAGACCTGCGCCGCGGGGGCGGGCCACTGGTCGGTTCCCAGCACCGAGGCGTCTGGCACCAACACATAGAAGGCCGGCACCACTACCAGCGTGCCGGCGAAGATGCCGAACAACTGCGCCAGGAACTGTTGGCGCGGGTTGGCGCCAAGCAGGTAGCCGCTCTTAAGGTCGGTCAGCAGGTCCGCAGTGGCGCCCGCGGCGCCCGCAGTGACGGAAGCCGTCATCAGGTTGGTGGTCATGTTGGCCGGGGCCAGCACGCCGAAGGTGAGCTGCGTGATCTTGCCCATGGCGCCTATAGGCGTTATGTCGGCTTCGCCGGTGGCGCGGGCAGCTACCAGGGCCAGGAAGAAGGTCAGCACCACGGCGACGAGGCCCATCCACCAGCTGGTCTGGAAGGCGTAATGCAGTACCAGCATGCAGGCGAGGCCGGAGAGGGCCGTGCCGGTGACGAACCAGGAGTTGGGCACCTCGATGTGGGCCAGCGGGTCCGCCGCGGTGTTCTCGCGCTTGTAGAAGATGTTGGCGATGCCGCCGAAGGCGCGCAGCACGGTTTTCCACTGCAGCGCGAACATCACCAGGCTGGAGGTCACCATTATGGACGCGCCGCCCCAGACGCTCCATTTAAGGATGGAGCTCAGCCCGAGGTTTGCCGCGTCGATGGCCCCTATCTGCGCCATCCAGGGCACGAAGATGAAGTAGTTGACGAGGGCGCCTATCATCAGCGACCAGGCCATTTTCCAGCCTATGATGGCGCCGGCGGCTATCATCAGGGCGCTCATGTCGAAGGAGATGGTCATTTTGCCGAGCGGGAAGCCCTTGAGGGCGCCGGGGAAAGGTATGGAGCCGGGGAACAGCGGTACGCCGTTCCAGCCCTTGTCGCGGAAGAAGGCTACCAGCGCGCCGAAGACGCCGGCTATGCCCATGGCGCGGGCCTTGTCGCTGGCGTCGCCGCCCTGGGCGTGCAGGCTCTTCAGCGTTTCGGCGGCGGCCATGCCGCTGGGGAACTTGAGCTGTTCGATATTTATCATCTGGCGCTTCATCGGGATGGCTATGAAAACGCCTAGCGCGGCCAGCGCCACGGTCCAGGAGGCCAGCACCTGCCAGCTCATGTGCGTGCCGGTGATTATCAGGTAGGCCGAGATGGCCGACACCATGGTGCCGCCGGTGGAATAGCCCGCCGAAGAAGCGGTGCTCTGCATGCAGTTGTTCTCCAGGATGCTCATATCTTCCTTGAAGAGGAACGGCATGGTGAGGCGCAGGAATTTCCAGATGGCGAAGGAAAGGATGCAGGAGGTGATGGCCACGCCCAGGCCCCAGCCGGTCTTGAGGCCGATGTAGAGGTTGGACAGCGACATGAAACCGCCGAGGAAACTGCCCATGATGACGGCGCGCAGCGTGAGCTGCTTCATGTTGTCGCCCTGGTAAACTTCCTTGTACCACTTCATCTCTATCTCTTCCACGGTCGGGCCGGCTACGTGAGGGTTTTCCCTGGGCTCATCTATGATCTCTATCGCCTCTTCGGCCTGGATGCCTTCAAGGGGGAGGTCGTCGCGCTTTTCGTCGGCCATGGTGGTTTCCTTTAAGGGAGGGGTTTTAAAACTGGTGCGCAGTACAGGATTTGAACCTGTGACATCCTCTGTGTAAGAGAGGCGCTCTACCGCTGAGCTAACTGCGCGTTCTGAATGCTTTCCGCGTTTTCTATTCTACAATTTTTTATAATGGTTATATATGGACAAGAACGACGCGGAGCTGGTTGAGAAAGCCAAGGCCGGCGACACCGCCAGCTTCGAGGCCCTGGTGAAGAAATATCAGGACAAGATCTACGGCCTGGCCAACTACGTCTGCCTCGGGCTCAAGTCCGAGGCCGACGACGTCTACCAGGAAACCTTCATCAACGCTTTCAAGAACATCTCCAAGTTCAAGGGCAACTCCGGCTTCGGCACCTGGCTGTACCGCATAGCGGCCAACAACTGCTGGATGAAGTACCGCAAGCGCAAGAGCGAGAAGCTCGTCAGCATAGAGGACCTCAACGAGCTGAAAGATCTGACCCACGCCGACGAGGTCATCAAGCAGGAGCTTTCCGACAGCGTGGCGAAGGCGCTTTCTAAACTATCCGTCGATTTCCGCCTGGCCATCACGCTGGCCGACATCCAGGGCCTTACCATGGACGAGGCCGCCAAGGTGCTCAAGATCACGGTGCCCGCCTTCAAGACGCGCCTGTTCCGCGCGCGCCAGGCGCTGAAAAAAGAATACGTCGAATGAGCCTATCGAGGCTTCGCCTCGATAGTGAGGCGAAGCCTCGATAGGGCGACCGAGCCGGAGCGATCCGGCTTTTTTATTTTACAGAGTAGGTTAATCCGGCGAGGATGAGGAACTGGGCGTCTATCAGGGTCTCGGCGGTGACGCGCTCCGGGATGCGGCCGAAGAAGAAGAAGAGCATGAGCGCCAGGTAGTACAGCATGCCGGTCAGCAGCGCGGAGGCCAGCTCGGGCCGCCAGCCGTTGCCCTTGAGGGTTAAAAGGATGGCCGACAGCAGCAGGAAGATGGAGGCTAGCGTGAAGTAGGTCAGCCGCGGCCCGGCCGCCTTGTAGAAATTCTCGCGGCCCGTTATCAGGTCGCTGTGGGCGTGGCTGACGCCGAACAACACCGAGCGGGTGAACACCAGCAGGAAGGCGAAGAAGACCGCGAGCTGCGTGGAATTGCCCAGCGCCCAGCCCTCGCGCAGGCCCGGCGCGTAGGCGCACATGAAGGCCCAGCCGAAGGCGGTGACGAAATCCTTGGAGGCGGGGAAGTTGGCGAACCGCTCCAGCCCCATCGGCAGCTTGTAGGGATAGAGCATGCCGACGGCCCAGAAGAAGGCCGCCGCCAGGAATATCTCCCAGCCCAGCGCCGCTGAAAGGAAGATGGCCAGCGCGCCGCAGGCCACGGAGGTCACGCGCGAAGCCCGCTTGTAGGTTATGAAGAGCAGCCGCCGCGCCCGGTCCGGCTCGGCGCCGCCTTTCTCGGCCGCGCGGTGGGCCATGTGCAGGCTGAAGGCGAAGAGGCCAGCCATCAGCAGGAACTTGCCCGAGACCGGCGCGCCTTCGAGCCGCATGCAGACGTAGGTGAGGGCCGTGGCGGCCAGCGCCGTGTAGAGCGAGCCGGTGATGACCAGCTTCCAGGCGAAGGACACCTGGTCCAGCAGGCCCGCTTCCTCGTGCCCCGCCAGCTCCCGGACTTTTTCCAGCACCTTGTCCGTCATCCAGGTGGGGGTGGACGCCCCGGCGGTGATGAAAATGCTTTTAACCCCTTCGAAGAGGGCGGGGGTGAGTTCGTCTTCCTGCTCTATGTGCACGGCCTTCCTGGCCCCGCGCTCGCAGATCTGGAAGAGCCGGGCGGTATTGGCCGAGTTCTTGCCGCCCACCACTATCACCAGGTCCGACCTCTTCGAGAACTGCACCGTTTCTTCCTGGCGCAGCTTGGTGGGGTTGCAGATGGTGTTAGAGACGGCGAGTTCACCGGTGATCTTGCGGGCTTCTTCCGCGGCGGCCAGGAAAATGTCCGCTTCCTGCGTGGTCTGCGCCACGATATTGGCTTTTTCCAGGCGGGGGAGCTTCTTCACCTCTTCCGGGCCGCTTACCACGTAGCCGCGCCCCGCGGTGTAGCCCATCAGGCCCAGCACCTCGGCGTGGTCGGCGTCGCCGACGATAATGGTGGAGTATCCCTTGGCGGCGTGCGCGGCTATGTTCTTCTGAACGTGCTTGACCAGCGGGCAGGTGGCGTCCACCACCTCCAGGTCCAGCGCGCGGATGCGGGCTTCCTCTTCGGGGGGGATGCCGTGCGCGCGGATTACCAGAATGGCGCCTTTCTCTTTTATCTCTTCGGTGGACTTCACCGCGAAGATGTTCTTTTCTTTGAGGGTCTCGATGACCTGCTTGTTGTGGATGAGCGGGCCGAGGGTGTAGATGGTGCGCTGGCGCTGGGCGGAGAGCTCCAGCACTTTGTCTATGGCGTTCTTCACGCCGGGGCAAAAACCCGCGCTCTTGGCGACGGTTATCTGTACGCGGGGAGGCATTGCTGAAATTTTAACATTTCTGCGCCGCGCCCGCCGAAGCTGCCGGGAGGGAGAGGTTTGACCGGCGGGGTCAGGGATATTTTCGGACGGCCCTGACCCCGGAATTAGTGTTGATCATGATCTTGGTGGCGTCGGGATTGAGGGGGTCCACCAGCACTATGCCGTAAACGTTCGGAGCTTTGTATATGCGCAGGGGGGAGGTGACTTCGGACGGATGCTCGCAGGCGAAGGAGACTACGGAGATGCCGTCGGGAGAATAGCGCAGGTCGCAGTTCACAAAGGCGAAATGGGTGGTGGAAACCGTGCCGGTGGAGTAATAGTTCGGTGTGAAGTGCGCATTGTTCAGGGTCCCGAAGCGGAAATAATACTGGGTCCCCTCGGTCAGGCCCGAGACCGTAAGGGTGGTTACCGCGACGGAGCCCTGGGTGGTCCTGCTGGATATAGGAGCGGAGAAGCCGGGGTCAGTGTCGGCCTGAAGTATATAGCCGGAACAGGAATCGCTCAGCGGCGCCGACGGGCGCGGCAGCCAGTTGGCGGTCACGCTGGTAACGAAAACGCCGTATATCCGCGGGTTTACTGCAATGTTCGCCAGCGTGGCCGTGGTGAGAGCTGTCGCGTAGTTGGTTGCGCTTCCCCAAAGCGAGCCTACCCGGATGTTATACACGGTGTTGCTGGATAACTGCGGCGCGGTGAGGGTAAGGGCGGAGAGTTCCCGAAGCGTCTGGGAGGAAAACAAAGTGCCCGTGAAATTGGCCGCGGTCGACGCCTGTACAAGATAGCCTGCCGTGGACTCGACCGGGGTCCACGACAGGGTTATGCTGGAGAGGTAAACAGCCGGCACCGCGGTATCCTGCGGCGGCGGCACGGAATAGTAGACCTGTATGCCGGCCCAGTCGTAATACTGGATGGCGGTGTCGGCGACAGGCTTAACTATTACGCCAAAACTGGGGCTGTTAATATCCGAAGGCGTCCATAATGTCCCCCAGGTGTCGCCTGCCGCGCCTGCGATAACGACGGCGTTCGCCGCCGGCAAGGTAAGGTTCTTGGTCGGAGTGGCGGCGGTGGCCCCGTTCTTTGTCAGGCTGACCGTGAGGTTCTTTGTGCCGGCGCTGTAGCCCTTGATGTGCACCCTGATGCCCAGTATGCTGGCCTGGGGAGGGATATTGAAACTATAGTTCGTTACGGTGCTTGCCTGCACGTTGCCGATGGGGGCCCTTGCATAGGCGGCGTCTGCTACGCGGATGTTCGCAGCGTTGATCCAGCCCGTGGCCCCGGCCTGCGCTATGCCGCTGCTAATGATCGTGACGAGGGTGCTCCCCCAGTCGCGAACCCGGGTCGTAGCCACGGTGCCGGTGGAGTAATAATTAGGCGTCAGGTCGGTGTTGTTGAGCGTACCGAAGCGGAAGTAGTACTCCGTTCCTCCATCCATGCCCGTCAGCGTAAGCGTGGTAACGGCAATGGGGCCCTGGGTGGTCTGGGTGGAGTACGGGGCCGTGAAGTCCGGGTCTGTGTCCGCCTGGAAAATATAGCCCGAGCAGGAGTTGCTCAGCGGCGCGGCCGGGCGCGGCAGCCAGTTGGCGGTGACGCTGTCCTGAAAAACAGCGTACAACCGCGGGTTCACCGGGATATTCGCCAGGGTGGCTGCGGCGACAGCCGGAGAATATCCCGTGGCGTTCCCCCAAAGCGAACCTACGCGTATGTTGTAAACGGTATTGCTGGACAATTGCGGGGCCTGCACGCTCAGCGCGGAGAGACCCAGGACGGTCTTTGAGGAGGAGATGGCCCCAGTAAAATCAGAAGCGGTCGAGGCCTCTACGATGTAGCCGGCCCGTGAATCGATCTGGGTCCATGTCACGTCCATGCTGGATAGATAAACGGCGGAAACGGCGGGAGTGTCGGGCGGCGGGGCTATGGTGACGACTACCGCGCCGGTCGAATAATAGTTGGGGACATACTGGACGCTATTAAGCGCACCGTAGCGCAAATAGTATCGCGTGGAGCTGGACAGGTCCACCAGCGTTAGCGTGGTCACGTCTACCCCCTGCGTGGTGACGCTGGAAAAAACGGGGGCCGAAAAATCGGGATTAGGGGAAGCCTGCAGGATATAGCCCGAACAGGAATCGCTCGCTGGCGCAGCAGGGCGCGGCAGCCAGTTGGCGGTAATACTGGTGGTAAAAACCCCGTAAACCAGGGGGTTCTCAACCAGGTTGGCTAAAGTCGTGGTGGCAAAATATGTCGCATAACCCGTGGCATTGCCCCAGAGCGAGCCGGTGCGTATGTTGTACACGGTATTGCTGGATAGTTGCGGGACAGAAACGGTAAGGCCCGTAAGGGTGCCGATAGTGGTAGCGGAAGAGTGAATGGTTCCGGTAAAGTTGGCGGCGGTAGAGGCCTGGACAATATAACCGGCCAGGGAATCCACCGATGTCCAGGTGACCGGGATGCTGGAAAAATATACGGCCGAAGCGGCGTGGTCGAACGGCACCGGGACCAAAGTGGTTACAACCGCCCCGGTGGAGTAATAGTTCGGTGTAAAATATTCGTTATTCAGGGTCCCGTAGCGTACATAGTACTGGACTGCGCCCGGCAGGCTTATGACGCTGAGCGTGGTCACGGCCACTCCGTCCGTAGTGGCGCTGGAGTACACCGGGGGGGAGAAGTCCGGGTTCGGGGAAGCTTCCAGGACATAGCCGGAGCAGGAATTGCTAAGCGGCGCCGACGGGCGCGGCAGCCAGTTGGCCGTTATGCTGCTGTTGAAAACGCCGTAGATCCGCGGGTTTACCACGAGGTTGGATAAGGTCGCGGTGGCAAAACTGGTGGCGTAGGCGGTGGCGTTGCCCCAAAGCGAACCGACGCGGATATTATACACCGTATTGCTGGATAATTGAGGGGCAGAAACGGTAAGGCCGGAGAGCGCTCCGTTGGTGGTCATGGTAGAGGAAACAGTCCCCGTGAAATCGGCGGCGGTAGAGGCCTGGACAAGATAGCCTGCCGCGGAGTTTACAGGCCCCCAGGTTACTGCTATGCTGGAAAAATGCACGGCCGAAACGGATGGGGCGGCCGGCAGGCGATACGAAGGGGTTGCCACCGTCCCGGTGGAATAATAATTAGGGACGTAATAAGCGTTGTTAAGCGTTCCGAACCGGATATAATACGGAATGAAAGTGCTCAGGCCTGTCACTGTGAGGGTGGTTACGGAGACCCCCTGTTTAGTGACGCTGGAATACACAGGAGCTGAGAAATCGGGATTGGGGGAAGCCTGAAGGATATAGCCGGAGCAGGAATCGCTCAGCGGCGAAGCGGGGCGCGGCAGCCAGTTGGCGGTCACACTGGTTACAAAGACCCCGTAGATCTGCGGATTTTCTACCAGGTTGGATAAAGTGGCGGTGGCGAAACTGGCGGCATATGCAGTGGCGTTGCCCCAAAGAGAGCCGACGCGTATGTAATAGACGGTGTTGCTGGATAATTGCGGGACAGAGACGGTCATGGACGAAATGTTGCCCTGGCCAGTTTCGGTGGATGAAATAGTCCCGGTAAAGTTAGCGGCGGTGGAAGCTTCTACGAGATAGCCCGCCTCGGAGCCGATCTGCGTCCAGGTGACGTCTATGCTGGAAAGATAAACCGCTGAAGCTGCGGGGGTGACCGGCTCCGGCACCGCATACGTGATAGTTACCAGGCCCGGAGCGCCGTCGCCGCCTACGATGGGGTTGACGTCGCCGCCGCCGCCGCCGCCGCCGCCGTAGCCGGAGGCCGGAGCATAGCCGGCGTACCCGGCCGGGCCGCCATTGCCGCCGATGCCGCCGCCGGCCGGAGGCGCCGCCGCCGTTACCGTGGTCCAGACTGCCGCGCCGCTAGTGCCGTTTGCCCCGGTGCCGGCCGAGGAACCGCCGGGGCCGCCCTGCCCAGTGTTGTTATCCCTGCCCCTGCCGCCATTGCCGCCGCTATACCTGGTGGTTCCCACGCCGGACGCCAAAGCCCCTCCGGTCCCGCCAAGACCGCCAGCGCCGAGCACCGGCGGGCATCCCTTATTGCCGCCCTTGGCTAAAATGGTAGCGGTTGTGCTAAACCAACTATCGCCGCCGCCGTAGCCGCAAGCGCCAGAGATACCGAAGCCAGCGGTTCCCACGGTAACCGTGTATAAGTTGTACGGGACGATTCCGGTGATGTATTTCTGCGAATAGGCGCCACCGCCGCCACCGCCGCCGCCGTCCCTGGCTGTGTTGTTACCGCCGCCACCGCCGCCGCCACCCCACAACGTGACGGTGGCCGCGGTCACCGTCGCCGGCGCCTTCCAGGAATCCGCGTCGGTAAACGTATAAGTGCTTACAAGTGTAAGGGCCGTTGCGGTATTCGCGGATACCGCGATCAGGCCCGACATCAGGGCGGCAGCATATATGCAGCGCTTAATGAGCGGCAAAACGCCGCCGCGAAAGGAGGCCGGCTCCTTATTAATGAGTTGAGAAGCAATGCTTGTTAGTCTCATAAACTTATAAACACGAATTACATTAAACCATCTTGCCGCCTGGCTTTGCCAACGGCTACTCCTGCCGCTTCGGTGCTTCGCGTTTTATGGCACTATCATCCAAATCTGCCCTGTCACCGGAGAGGACGGGTTAGACGCCCTGTTCTCGATGACCAGATTCTTGACCACGGTAGCGCCGCCGTCTACACCGTTGCCTATGTTGATGGTCTTGGCCCCGGCCGGGTTGGCGCCGATGTTTATGCTCTGGGCTCCCGTGCCGGGCGCGATGCTCACCGTGCCGGTCTGCGCGCCTGTGGCGCCAATGCTGACGGTCCCGCCAGTCAGGGCCGCTCCGATTGAGATTGAGCCGCCGGTCTGGGTGTTGCCGATGGCGATGACATTGTTGCCGGTGCCGCCGAGGTTGATCGTCTGGGCCGCGCCAGCCCCGGTGCCCAGATTGATGGTGCGCGCGAACGCATTGGCGCCGATATCGATATTGCCGGTGCCGGCATTAAACACCAGCGATGTCGCCCCGGTGCCGTTGCCAATGGTGATGAGTTTTGCGTCGGCGCTGGTGCCGAGGTTTAGATCACCGGTGCTGCCGGAATCCAGCGTCAGCACGGAGGCCGCGGCTGAATTTATGGTCAGCGCTCCCAGGGAGGTTATCCCGGTACCTGCGGCGAAAGTCAGGTTGCCGGAGTTGTCCACCACGAACTTGTCCGCCCCGCCCTGCTGCAGATGCAGCAGGTTGCCGCCGGCGGTATCGTTAATAAAGATGGACGCGGCGGCCGAGGCGTCCGTGTCCACGGAGGCGGGGGCAATAGATACTCTTGCGTCTATCTTGCTCGCCGCGGTGCTGATGAAGGCCAAGTGGGCGTCCAGGCGCTGGGTGGCGGTGCCGATAAAGACCTGGGCAGCGATCGAGCGGCTGTCGGCGGTATCGAGCCTGGTGGTGGCGGTGCTGATGAAGGCCACGTGCGCGTTCAGACGCTGGGTGGCAGTACCGATAAAGACCTGGGCCGCGGTTGCGCGAGCAAAGGCGTCGTCGAGCTTCGGTGTGCCGGTGCTGATGAAGGCCTGAGCCGCGATCGAGCGGCTATCCGCGGTGTCGAGCCTGGTGGTGGCGGTGCTGATGAAGGCCACGTGTGCGTTCAAGCGCTGGGTGGCAGTACCGATAAAGACCTGGGCCGCGGTTGCGCGAGCAAAGGCGTCGTCGAGCTTCGGTGTACCAGTGCTGATGAAGGCCTGAGCCGCGATCGAGCGGCTGTCCGCGGTATCGAGCCTGGTGGTAGCGGTGCTGATGAAGGCCACGTGCGCGTTCAAGCGCTGGGTGGCAGTACCGATAAAGACCTGGGCCGCGATCGAGCGGCTATCCGCGGTATCGATGCGGCCGGTAGCAGTGCTTATGAACGCCAGATGCGCGTCCAGGCGCTGGGTGGCGGTAGCGATAAAGACCTGAGCCGCGATCGAGCGGCTATCCGCGGCGTCGAGCTTCGGTGTGCCGGTGCTGATGAAGGCCTGAGCCGCGATCGAGCGGCTATCCGCGGTATCGAGCCTGGTGGTGGCGGTGCTGATGAAGGCCACGTGTGCGTTCAAGCGCTGGGTGGCAGTACCGATAAAGACCTGAGCCGCGATCGAGCGGCTGTCGGCGGTATCGATGCGGCCGGTAGCAGTGCTTATGAACGCCAGATGCGCGTCCAGACGCTGTGTCGCAGTGCTGACGAAGGCGACAGCCATCCCGGCATTTGCAGCAGAGTCTATCTTCGCTATCGCAGTGCTGATGAAGGCCTCAGCGGCAATGGAACGGCTATCGGCGGTGTCGATGCGGCCGGTAGCGGTGCTGATGAACGCGAGGTGCGCGTCCAGACGCTGAGTGGCGGTGGCAATAAAGACGTTGGCGGGGGTAACACCTGCCAGCGCTTCATCAATCTTGGTCGTAGCCGTGCTGATGAACGCAAGGTGGGCGTCCAGGCGCTGAGTGGCGGTGCCGACAAAGACCTGAGCGGCGGTGGCGCGTGCAAAGGCATCGTCGAGCTTCGGTGTGCCGGTGCTGATGAACGCCTGGGCCGCGAGCGAGCGGCTATCCGCGGTGTCGATGCGACCGGTAGCAGTGCTGATGAACGCCTGGGCCGCGAGCGAGCGGCTATCCGCGGTATCGATGCGGCCGGTAGCGGTGCTTATGAACGCGAGGTGCGCGTCCAGGCGCTGAGTAGCGGTGCTGACGAAGGCGGAAACATTCGAGGCCGAAGCTGCGCCAAGGTTGTCCCTGGCCGCTGCCGCATTGTCAGCGCCGGTGCCGCCGTTGCCAACCGCGACTATGCCGGTCACATTGGCGGCATTGCCGGTGATGTCGCCGTCTACTTTGGAACCTGAGACTGAGAATATCTTATCGCTGGTGATAACTTCATCGCCGATCTTAACCGCGGTGATAGCACCGTCGGCGATAGTGGCCTCGCCGAGGCTGTCGATAGTGATATCGCCGAAGAGTGCCACCGGTGCAGCCTGATTGTCAGCGTTGCCGACCAGGAGGTAACCGGAAGCCAGGCCCGAGCTAAGTTTCAGGGCAGCAAGGTCATTAATCGCGGTGTCAGCATCATCAAGCCTGGTGGTAGCGGTGCTGATGAAGGCCAAGTTGGCGTTCAAGCGCTGGGTGGCAGTACCGATAAAGACCTGAGCAGCGGTGGCGCGTGCAAAGGCATCGTCGAGCTTGGGGGTGCCGGTGCTGATGAATGCCT